>MDTD01188297.1_pt1 | contig 12939 bp, 9 predicted proteins | sample 811221 | NCBI WGS metagenome assembly MDTD01 (sample SAMN05326646, study PRJNA326480) | marine metagenome | isolation source: seawater | place: Pacific Ocean: South West | collected 2011 | reverse complement strand
TTCCAAAACCCAGGAGACGCAGAAAAAGAACTCGAAGCAGACCCCATAAACACCATGAGAAAAATCCTATGGATCGCCTCAGGAGACATAGACATCACAACACTGGACCTCGGAGAACAACGCAGCGGCTTCATCCAAGGCGACGTACCCGATGGTCTACCCCCATGGCTCACACAAGGCGACCTCGACGCATACGCCCAAGCATTCATCCGAAGCGGCTACACCGGAGGACTCAACTGGTACCGAAACCTTCACAGAAACTGGGAACTCACCAAACCATGGCGACACGCACCAATCACCGTCCCAACACTATTCATAACAGGCACCAAAGACATGGTCCTCGCAAGCTCAGGGCCCGTAGATGAAACACACCCAATGCTCTCATTCCAAGCCCAATACGTACCAGACCTCCGCCTATCATTCATAGAAGGAGCCGGACACTGGAATCAACAAGAAAAACCTGACGAAACAAACACAGCGTTACTTGATTTCCTCGCTGAGGTTTCCCCAACCACTTAACGATCTCGTTTCATTCGCTCCTGCATGTCACGAGGCATACCAAAGGGTTGCGTCCGCTCCCACAACAACGACTCTTCACGAGAGCGCTCATCACCGCCAGCGATCAACTTTTTCACAATCCGGTTCGTATCCCATGAATTCTCACAAATCTCAACGGCCAGCGAATCAACAAAAGAATCCAAGTCATCATCGGGAACTGCATGATCAACCAACCCAATCTCAGCAGCCTCCAAACCCGTGATACGTCGACTCGTAAACATCAATTCCTTTGCAGTTGATCGACCAACACGTTCCGGTAACCGTCTACTCATACCCCAAATAGGAACCAAACCCCATTGACCATGCGTGTCACCCAATTTTGTCGACTCAGCAGCAACTAGAAAATCACAAGCTAAAGCAAATTCAAGACCACCCGTGAAACAATGGCCGCGAATTTTCGCAATCGTCGGTTGCGGGAGTTGTTCAAGAGCATCTACAGTCTCAGGCTCAAAATGTTTGGAAGGAGCATGCTCATTTGAGGAAATCGCACCTAAATCATGTCCCGCACAAAAACTGCGGCCAGCGCCAGTAACTATGACGCATCCGATGCTTTCATCAACAGCAATTGTGTCAACATGTTCTCGAAACTCAACGAATAATGACGGATTGAGAGCATTTAACTTATCAGGTCGATTGAGTGTCAGCGTTGCTACACCCTTTTCATCATTTCTACGGACAAGTGATTCGCTCATACACCCATTCTCCTTGGAGATGGTAGGGAAGACCAATCAGGAGTAACGAAATTAACCAAGAGCCTTCAGGATTTCTATCACTTGTTCTCTTTGAAGGGCTTTATGTCGATGAAAAGATTCAGGAGCGTTCTGAATCCAATTGGTGAAATCTTCACGTCGTGAGTCAATGAGATCCTTCAAGGGAGTTTGCTGCACACGAATCGTAAAAAGAATCCAACCTGGAATCTCAAGTGCACGAAGAGTTTGCCGTTCGCTCCGGACGAACAACTTTTCACCTACTGCACTACTTGTAATGACTGGATCACCTTTTGGAGGTCGATCTGGTTGATGGAGAGTACTATCTGAGTGGATGAACCAGTTGCGACGCCAAACAGGGTCGTGGCCAAGACGACCGAAGAACCCATCAACTTTCTTCTCCAAGAATTCTGGATAGTCATCTACTGGGCCATGAACAGCTGCCATATTCTTTCCAATCTTCTCACTTAATTTCCATAAAGAAGGGAAACTTAGTGAAGCAGCTTCTAGGATCCAACCTCTAGACGAATGCTTAACCAAACATAGGTCCTCTTGAACTGATAGGCCTGCTCTTTCAAGTGGATGAAGATTGCTTTCACGAATAAGGCTTATACCTGTTTGTTCGATTAGCGAAAGTACACATTTACTTGCTTCTTCAGTTCCTGATTGAGAGAGAAAAACTTCACTTTTTGGATCTTTGGAAAGTTTTGCTTTTAATGAGAGTTCTTCTTCCGTATGGTTATCAATATATAACCAAGGTCTATCACCAAGTTTGCGGACACCCATGGAAACTGGAGGTCCAGCCGTTCCAAGTTCTATTTCCGAGATCCAATTCATGTCTCTAGGCTAGTTTTTTTAATTGCGCATGTTTGTCATTAATAATTTCAAGACATCTAAATTTGTTTTGAAAATGAGATTTTACGAAATTGTCTTATTGAAGTTAGTATTAGTCCATACAATTAGCGTTCTCTTTGAAGCACGCTATTCCCGAGTGCATATGCAGTCTGGTGCTTTAAGCTCCTAATTTCGGGAAGACCTTGACTGGGTGTGGATCAAACATTTATTTTGTTCCACAAGAATATGATGCGAAACAAATTAAAAATCACTAGAACACGAATTTCCTTGTTTGTTACCTCTTGATTGGATTAATGAAAATGAGCGAACTGACAAGTTTCTGTACTGTATTACAAAATGAAGTCCTTGATTCCGCTTGGATAGATGAGGATCCTCAGACCTCTTATGAAAAGTTTACTTCTTTAGTTCTTGATGCCATAGCGGAAGAAGGCCAATGGCCTGAGCATTCTCTATCGTACTTCAAACAGAATATGAGGGGCGAGATATCAGCTTGGGGTTTGGATGAAGACCGGTCGACTTTGTTTCTAGCTGTTACAGATTGGGTAAATACAGGCGTTGAAACCCCGCTCCCACAAAAGACAGTAAATGAGAAATTGAAGCGGCTGAATACATTTTTTGATAGGGCTGTTAATGGTAGGTACGAGATAGAAGAGGGGGTTGAAGCTGAAGAGCTTTGCCGGATGATAGAAGAGGAGGCTGGAAAGAACTTCAAAGCTGTTGAGTATCATCTCATTACTAATCTTCAACCATCGAATAATGTAAAAATTCCAGACTTTAAGAATGAAGGGTTTGATATCAGTTGTGATGTATGGGGTCTTGAAAAAATTGCTGCGATGATGACTTCTGGGCAATCAAGAGAAGCAATTACTATTGATTTTCAAGAACGGTTTGGCTTAACAATTCCTTGTCTTCCTTCTAAACACAGTAGAAAAGATCTTGATATTTTCTCCGCATTTCTTCCTGGGTCTGTTCTTGGGGGAATATACGTTGACTATGGGGCTCGACTGTTGGAATTGAACGTGCGGACATTTCTTCAGGCTCGAGGAAAGATCAATCGAGGAATTCGTGACACTTTGGTCACGGAACCAGAAAAGTTTCTTTCATTTAATAATGGCATAACAGCTACTGCGTCAAAAGTGGAATTCAATGAGTCAGGTGATATTTCAAAGATAGTTGATCTTCAGATAGTGAATGGCGGACAAACAACGGCGTCTCTTGCAAGAGCTGTTCAAGATGGTGTAGATCTTAGCAAAGTCGAAGTTCATATGAAGCTCGGAGCAGTTTCAGAAGAAAATGTAAGAAAAATAGTTCCTGAGATATCACGCTATGCCAATCGACAGAATGCTGTAAGTGAAGCTGATCTCACAGCTAACGACCCCTTTAACGTTGCGCTCGAAGAACTTGCAAAGTTGACACCAGCCTTAATCTCTGGAGTAACGCCAAAATACTGGACCTATGAGAGAGCTAAAGGTTCATACATGAATGCGCTTGCGGAAGTTGGAACTCCTGCAAAGAGAGCTAGATATAAGGAAAGGCATCCGACAAATCAGAAGTTCACAAAGACCGATATGGCAAAATATTATAACTCTTGGGAATGTCGACCTTGGAGAGTTGCACAAGGAGCAGCAAAGAACTACGCGTCATTCATGGAAGACATAGAGAAAGGGACTGTACCGAAAAAACCTGACGTAAACTTTTTTCATCAGTTGATTGCCAAAGCAATCCTGTTTAAAGAAACAGACTCAATTGTTCGAAAACAAAATTTCGGTGGGTACAAAGCTGAAATCGTAACTTACACAATTGCCTACATTTCACATCGATTGAGAAAGCAAATAGGTTGGGGAGACATTTGGTTATTTCAACGACTAAGTGAGGAATGGAGGGAAGCTATTCGCGTAACTTGTATTGAAATCCAGAAATTCATAACTTCTCAGCCAATTGGTACAAACCTTCGTGAATTCTGCAAAAAAGAATCAAGCTGGAAGGAGGCCCAGAAACTTGAAATAGATTTCGAGTACGCCCCATTGTTAAATGCTAAATATACAAAAACTAGTGAGACTAAGAGCAAAGAAGTTGTGGAACTTGATGACATGGAAAAGATTGCGTTCACTTGGGTTATGTCAGCTGTAGACCCAATACTTGCTGAGAAACTAGCTGTTTATGTAGAACAAAATGAGGTAGGAACGAAGTATGACCGAAAGTTCGCAGCTCAAATTGTGCCAAAAGTTAAGTTGAAAAAAGAAATCACTCCAGCAGAAGCGGGTCGGCTAGCCAAAATCTGGGACAAGGCCAAGCTACACGGATGGGATATTGAGGAATAGATATGAGCGATGATATTAGACTTTCACCCCCACCGGGAGCCATGAGTCAAAGCCTCCGTTCTATGGGGTATTCTACACCAACAGCTATAGCTGATCTTATCGACAACAGTATTACAGCTGGAGCAAGCAAAATTATCATCCTATTGAATTGGGGCGGGTCTGCCGAAAAGTCAACTGTAGTCGTGAGTGACAATGGCGCAGGGATGACTTTCAAAGAACTTAAGAATGCTATGACCCCAGGTTCTACCAGCCCTTCTTCACATCGACTTCCAGGTGACCTTGGAAGATTTGGGCTTGGAATGAAAACTGCTAGTTGGTCTATGGGGCGCTTAATGACTGTTCGAACAAGAAAAGATAATGAAGATAATACCATCCGGTGGGATCTTGATTACGTTGAACAGAAGAGGGAGTGGGACGCACAAAAAGGGTATTCTCAAGAGACGGATAGCGCTGATTTTAAATTCCCAAGACACGCTAGAACAGGAACGATTGTTCATGTCGCTCGATGCGATAAGATTTTCGGAGAAGAAGAACCTAAAAAAGAAGAGGCTGAGGCTGCCTTTTTCTCTATTGTGGAGGAAACGCGAACTCACCTAGCAATGGTATTCCATCGATTTATCGAAAACGGTCTTGAGATAATCATTAATGATCTCGAATGCATTCCTTGGGACCCATTTATGAGAAAACATAAAATGACAAGGGAGCTCCCTCCGATTGATCCACTTAAGTGTGAAGGAGAAGACATCCGAGTCCATGGTTATATTCTCCCCCATAGCAGCAATCTCTCGAAAAAAGAACACGAAAACGCCTCCGGCCCCAAAGGATGGAACTTGCAGCAGGGGTACTATATTTACCGTGCCAATAGATTGATCGTCTCTGGTGGCTGGCTTGGGAAAAGAGCAGCGAAACCAGAAGAACATACAAAGCTTGCACGAGTTGCGGTTGAAATCTCACAAGGAATGGATTCTGCTTGGAATCTAAATATCCTTAAGTCCGAAGCTCGCCCTCCAGCAAACCTAAGAGCAGAGTTTGGAAACATTGGAACCTTAGCAAGGGCGGAAGCAAAGAAAGCATACGCCCATAAAGCAAAGAAAAGTATAGGTAAAGCCAGAAGCCAAAAGGATATTATCCCTATGTGGCTTGTTGAATATACTCCTGAGACTAACGAATCAACGTTTCGAATTAACCGTAAACATGAATTAGTGCGACTTGCACTTGAAAAAAAACAGGCACCCAAAAAGGTCATTACTGCACTACTTAGAAATCTTGAAAAGACAATGCCTGTAGCTCATATTGCCATGCAGGCATTTGAAGACGATGGGCAACTTCAATTTGATGATACTAACGAAGAAAAGATAAAGGATGATGCTCTTTTGCTTTATGAGGAATACAGAAAAGTTTTCAATCCTGAACAGGCACTCAAGCTGATCATGAATCTTCAGCCGTTCCATAATCATGGTGTGCTTATTTTGGCTGCAACAGAAGCATACGAGAAGCAAAAGAATGAATGATATAAATTACGAAGAAGAGGTGGCGAAGAGCTTAAAAACAACACTTCAAACCACAACATCGAATGATAATCCTGTCACCAACGAGTTGATTGAAAAGGTGTACCCTGCGGCACTCCTAGCTGTATCTACTGTCCACAACCAAGATATCGAGACAATTGAGGCTCAAGTAGACAAAGCGAAGATCTGTAATTGGGTTGAGACTCAATTCAATATCTACCAAGGCGATTCAGACATTCTCAAAAGTGACGAAGATCATGAGACGTGGCTTTATAAGAGGCGTGAAGCGATCGAGTGGCACCACTGGAATGCCTACCGTGCTCTTTTGGATCAGAGAATGCCACCCGTGACAGTAAAGAAATTACATCAGGTAACGGATGACATCCTAGATTTAATGAATGACCCTCTCAGTCCAGGGCAGTGGGACACTCGAGGCCTTGTAATGGGCCATGTGCAATCTGGAAAAACAGCGAATTATGTTGGGCTAATCACAAAGGCTGCGGATGCAGGATACAGAATTATTATCGTGCTCGCCGGATTACATAACAGCCTGCGTTCCCAGACCCAGATGAGGATAGACGAAGGATTTATCGGACGGGATACTCGACAAGGTGTTCTTTCAGCGCTTCCCTATGGTGTCGGGACAATGAAGACGCATGGTATATCAAATGTTCTGTCTTTTACTTCAGCTGAGGCAAATGGTGATTTTAGGCGAGCGGTAGCTCAAAGAGTTACTGGGAATATCTATGGAGAAATCCCACATATTTTTGTAGTGAAAAAAAATGTTAGCCCATTGAAAAATTTACGAGAGTGGATAAAGGCTATTGCGAACCTGCCTGAAGGCCAAGAGAAAATCCGGAACGTCCCACTGCTAATCATTGATGACGAAGCAGATCAAGCATCAGTTGACACCAAGGGAGGAACCGACCCAGAAGACGAAGAACATGACCCGGCAGCTATCAATAAAAGGATCAGGTTGCTTCTGAATGACTTCGAGCAGTCAGCCTATGTTGGATACACAGCCACACCTTTCGCTAATGTGTTTCAGCCTGTCCTCGATGAACCACAGCACGAATATGGACTTGACCTCTTTCCCAAATCATTCATTATTTCTCTAGATGCCCCAAGTAATTATGTAGGTCCCGCAAAGCTTTTCGGCTTCACTCAACAAGGTGACACATCTGATACTGAGGGATTACCCTTAACTCGCATCATCCAAGACGCAACCTATTCTGATTGGCTACCTGACAAGCATAAAAAAACCCACATTCCAGATGAACACTACTTTCCAGACTCTTTAGAGACAGCTATAGACATGTTCGTACTCAGTTGTGCCGCCAGATTGATTCGAGAGAAATCAGGCAAGCACCATAATTCGATGCTCATCCACGTCACGCGCTTCGTCGCAGTGCAGGAGATCATTAGTGAGCAGGTCAGGTCATATCTAGATGAACTTCGAGTATCACTACGAAATGATAATAGAAGAGAAGCAACTGTAAAACAGAGACTAAAGAAATTATGGGAGAAAGAATATATTCCTAAATCTCAACAGATAATGGAGCTCGATGAAGATTTCGGAGCTGAGATTCATACCTTCACCGATATTGAAGAAAAGCTTTTGGAAGCCTCATCACGAATAGAGGTTCTCCAAGTCAGCGGTAACTCGAAAGAAGCTTTAGATTATCAGCTTGACGGGGGTATCGGCCGTTCCTTCATAGCGGTGGGAGGTGACAAGTTATCGAGAGGATTAACTCTGGAGGGTCTCTCCATTAGCTATTACAACCGGCCGAGCAGGATGTACGACACCTTAATGCAGATGGGTCGATGGTTCGGTTACCGGCCTCGCTATCTAGATCTGTGCCGTATTTGGACAACTTCGACGATCAAGATATGGTACAGGGATATCGCATTAGCCACTCATGAACTTATCGGCGAGTTCAAAGAAATGTCTCAACAAGGACTAACTCCGAAACAATTCGGTCTAAGGGTGCGTTCTCATCCAGACATGATGATTACCAACCGGGCAAAACTCCGAGGCGGAGAGAAGAAACAGGTTACATTCTCCAACCACAGGCCAGAGTTAACTTCATTCGATACTGCTGAAACAAGTAAACAAAAGAGTTTTGAGATAATGGAATCATTCTTGAATGAATTGCCAATTGAACCCGATGCTGAGAAAATCTCAGATCTACTTTTCAGAGGGGTTAATCACGATTCAGTTGTTGAGTATTTTCGCGCCTTGCATGAAAATAATTTGAACGAAGAGTCCAAGTACCCGCCAGGAACGTTGGCAGATTACATAGAAAGAACGGCTTCGGATGGTGGTCTCACTGATTGGACCGTATGTCTGAAATCAACAGGTAAATCTAAAAGTAGAAGGATTATTAGGGACAAATCGATCGGGACAGGAATGAGATCTGATCGGAGCGGTGAAGATCGACCTATGCGGCAAAAATATGTGACAAAGTCAATAATCGGATCTGCAGATGAGAGTATCGATTTAGATCAGAATGAGCTAGAAACTGCAAGAAAAAGAGCGGAAATCCTCGGCAGGACTAATCCAAATGGCACTGATTTCAGATTCGCTCGCCCTCCTGAACGTGGATTATTGATATTTTCTACTATCAACGATGACCATGGTATTGAGATAGATGAGCTGCCTTATGTCAGCTATTGTATGAGTTTTCCTGATGATGGGATTACTGGCGGTCGCCAAGTTAGTTATTACGTAAATAGTGTTTGGCAGAAGTATGAGTGAAAGGACTAGGTGATGAGTTTTCTAGATCAGCAGGAGGAATTTGAAGACATATGGAAGTCCCTACAAGCCGAGGGGGAAGTTGCTGGAGATTCAAGACGTCGACTTTCGCTAAAAACTGATTTCTTTATAATTCGTCAAGGAAGGACCGGCATCCCCATACTGAGAGTTGAATTAGATCAAGATCATACGGTCAAATTTGACAAAGAAGATCTCAAACCAACGAAGCAATTTAAAGTACAATCCTCTCATTCAGAGAGCGGCCAACAAATTGTTGAGATCGAATTACAAGACCTTTTGTATGAGGAAATTTTTCTAAAATTTGCAACAAATGCAGTAAATCGGATCCGACAACTCGAAAATAACCTTGAAGCAGCCCAGACGCTCGCAAGGTTACTTAGAACGTGGAGAATTGCCTTTCAAGGTGAGAAGCCCAACGGGTTATCAAAAGAAGGACAAATCGGACTGTACGGCGAACTGAAAATGTTGGAGATTCTAATGGGAATGGAGGCAGGGGTTCTGTCAAGTGTCAAAGCATGGACGGGACCATTTCGGGGGAATCAAGATTTTCAAATAGATGGAATAGCGATAGAAGTAAAAACACTTGTGCAAGGGGCCCCACAGACGTTCAAAATTAACAGCGAGAGGCAGCTAGATGAAACTTTCTTCAATGCGCTTATCGTTGCCCATCATAAAGCCCATAGGCAAAAGGGTTCAGGACAAACCCTTCCTGAAATAGTCAGCGAGATTAGAGAAAAGATGTCAGATGACATAGCAGCCCTGGAGCAATTCGAGGACAAACTTGTATTAGCCAAGTACTTAGATTCCGATGCAGCTTTATATGAAGAGGACGGATACGGGATCGTAGAAACGAGCTATTACAGGGTTCGTCCGGGCTTTCCAAGGATTACGGAGAGTCAGCTTCCCCTCGGGATTGGCAAAGTAACTTATGTTTTGGAAGCATCTGCATGTGAGGAATACTCAATAGACCCGAACACCTTGTCTGAATGGTTGAAAAAACCGGACTCTATCGCAAAGTTTGACGCTGATTTAATGGAAAGTGGCGAAATCGAATTTAAAAGCAGCGCTTGGAAACCGTTCGGCTCTCTCCCACAAATAGGGAATAACGACTCATTAACTGATGAGCGCCGTGAAGAGCTTCGCGCTCAAATAGAAGGTGACACTGTAAAGGCGATAAATGGCGGAATAGTGAAAACGGTAGCCGCATTTCTCAATACATCTGGCGGTGAACTCATTATTGGGATGGCTGATGACAAGGAAATTCTAGGTGTTGAGCAGGATTGTGAGTATCAGGGTTATGGCAATTTAGATGAATATCAGCGAGAACTATTTTCACTGCTGAATAAGAATATAGATGGGGTTATTGACGGAAAGGTAAGGTTCAAGAGTGAGTCCCATGAAGAAGGGACAACATTTCATATTTTAGTTAATCGATCACCAGAAGCGCATTTCGCGAGAGACCTAGAAGGTTCTTTGAAAGGTAAACCGGGCCTTGTTTTTTACGTGCGCCGTCCCGGTTCAACAGAAAAATTGGAACCTACAGAATGGCCTTCATACTTTGCCGAGCACTTTTAGCTAGGTGTTAGATGCCTGATTTAAAGTATGGATTGCCAGTACCATTAAATCGACAAGTTTCAGAGCAGATGCGTCGAATGCCAACAAAAAACTCGACTCCAGAAATCAAACTGAGGAGGTCGCTATACGCAATAGGTTTAAGATATCGGCTACACAGGAAAGAACTTCCGGGGAAACCGGATATCGCTCTTGGGCCATCAAAAGTCCTAGTCTTTGTAGATGGCTGTTACTGGCACAATTGTCCGGAGCATGGAACTATCCCAAAAAATAACAGTGAATGGTGGAAAGAAAAGTTTCAACGTAATCGAGAAAGGGATCGCCGAAACGATGAATTACTTAGGGAAATGGGCTGGCTTCCGATTCATGTCTGGGAACACGAAGACCCAGATGAAGCAGCTTGGAAAATTGGCGAAATCGTCAAACGAAGAATTGACGGAACATGCCAGACCTCGTAGTCATATAAAAGAGAATTCAAGTGTTAATGTCACTTTGGCTATGTAGCCTAATGTCGTATTCAAGCTTAAATCATATTGGAAATTTTAGATATGCCTAAAACTCGAGAGTATAAAGTAGGCGCACTGTGCGCAGGCTATGGAGGGCTTGAGCTCGGTATTCGTGAGGTATTGAAAACAAAATTGGAGTGGTTTAGTGAAATAGATCCAAGTGCTACAAAAGTCATGAAAGCACAATTCCCAGAGGCTAAGCCGTATGGCGACTTAGAACTCCTTACAAAAGACATTCCACCAAAGGTTGACATTGTGACGGCTGGATTTCCCTGTCAGCCTGTTTCGGTGGCTGCAGAAATATCAAAAGATCGCGAAGGAAATAATTCCTACCGGAAAGGAATAGAAGATAAGCGTTGGCTTATCAACAATGTATGTTTAATCGCCAGAAAATGTGAAGCAAATTTTCTTATCCTCGAAAATGTTCCCGGTCTCCTGAGCTGGAAACAGCAAGCTGCATGGGAAAAAGTTTATCAAGCCTTGTATCGAAATAATTTCCGAAGGTTGGAATGGGGGATGTACAGAGCTTCTGACGTAGCTGCTCCTCATCAGCGTCGTCGCTGGTTTTGCATAGCAACAAATACTCCGCGTGAGAAGCTTGACCTTAGGAAAACATATCCAATTCCTCCCGATTTCCACCTAAAAGGCAAGTATCCGTACTTTGGGTATAGGAGCTATATTGGTCCTAAAAGACGAGAAGATATTCTCATACCTTCTCCTCCGAAAGGCCCTAAGACGTTACCAACACCTACGGCAAGAGAACATAAAGATTCTGGGCCAAATGTCCGATTTAAACGGATCTCAGATAAATCAGGTTTAACTGGTGTAATCATGCACAGACTTTGCAAACCCGAGAAGGGTGAAAAATTCAAAGGCTGGGAGAGCTGGCGTAAGCACAATAAGAAAAAGGAAGGTGGAGATTACCGAGAGTGCATAGAGAAATGGGAGGATGTAATGAATCGGGAAGCACCTAACCCCCTTCGAGATGGTAAGTACGGTCTCCTAAGTCCGGAATTTGTGGAGTGGATGATGGGCCTGCCAGAAGAACATGTAACTGGAAAGGATATCGGCTTGCCACCGGGGACAGCTCTTAGAATACTCGGCAATGGGGTAGTACCCCAGCAAGCTGCCTACGCAGTTGCTTCCTTAGCAAATCGAATGAATGGGAGGGTATGTACCGCAGATGAAAGCTCTCACCATATTGATCAGATAAAAGAAATGAAATCACCCAAATGAAAGAAGGCAATCTTGACATCTGAGTCCACTTTTCACGTTGTCGTAATCGAACTTGACGATCAACAACCGCGTTTAAACCCTTCAGAACCAAACCTTCTTGTAGCAATAACAACATCTGACCCAGAAGAACTCTTTTCGAGGTTGGCTCAAGGCAAGGGTAAGAAAAATAAGTGGGCACGAAATAGAGTGGTGAAACTACGACAAGATTTAACACCAGATGAGACTTTCGCTGATCGTCAATCAGCAAAATCACATCAATATAACCTCATAAAAGAACTCCAAGAGAAAGGCTTCTCTGTAAACCAACAGAGACAATCGTGGCGCATCTATGTTATACAGCTTGAGAGAGACGGGTACCCAGATAACTACGTGTACGTTGGTAGCACATCAAAAACTCCCGAAGAACGGCATCAAGAACATAAAGATGGGAAACAGAATAATAAAGGAGGACCTTTATTTTCGCGAAAAGTGAAAAAATACGGCACTGTGCTTCTGTATAACCTGTTTCCGGAAGAAAATATTTTTTTAACGAAATCCCTAGCATTAAAGTGTGAAAAAGATTACGCAGAGAAATTAAAGAAAGATGGATTTAAAGTTGAACAAGGTTGAATCTAAATGAATACGCCATGGGTTGGTGATGCTGCGGGACTTGTAGATGAGTTTCAGACTGGTAAACGTTCACCAGTCGATGAAGTAAACGCTGTCTTTGATGCTATTGACCAAAATGACCTAAATGCATTCTCCTATCTTGACAAAGAAGGAGCTCTTACCCGAGCAAAACAAGCGGACGTGTCTCTTCCCCTCGGTGGGGTTCCTATCGCAGTGAAAGAACTCCACAATGTCGAAGGTTGGCCTGATACCAGTGCTTCACTCGTGTTTGCTGATCGAGTTTCACAATTT
>MDTD01050413.1_pt1 | contig 12941 bp, 10 predicted proteins | sample 811221 | NCBI WGS metagenome assembly MDTD01 (sample SAMN05326646, study PRJNA326480) | marine metagenome | isolation source: seawater | place: Pacific Ocean: South West | collected 2011 | reverse complement strand
GGGTAATTGCTGCCTCGGCAAACCAGGTAATGTTGAGCATCGAGCGCGGGATAATTCCGTGCTTGAGCCGCGATAGGAGTATGCCTGCATCAGTAGATTCAACTTCGCACAGAGCTTCGGCGCGCCGACCAATTTCCTCAGCAAAACGTTTGAGAATGGGCAATCTGCCTTCGGCACTTAGAGCTGCCCAAGCGGGGAAAGCAGAGCTTGCGCTGGCGATTGCCGCTTGTACGTCTGTCTCTGTGCCAGCGGGCATGTCACCAAGTACCACACCATCTATCGGTGAGAAAACGGAGAAGCTGCCCTGTCCTTCGATCCATTTTCCATTGATATAGTGGCTTTGTGGAACGGCGTGTCCTTCTACATTCAACATGGTTGCTTGCTTTTGAATCGTGCGCAATATTGAGAAACGCCCATACTGGTGGTTAGCTCAGTAGGAATTAATCTGGTCAGCATATCGTGCATAGCCCACTTCGTCTTGCAGGACCACGACTCCGTTCGCGGCAGCGAACTCGGCAAAAATCTCAATCATCTCTGCTTTCTCATCTGCAAATTTATCGCCCAATTTAGCGGTCTCGCCCGGATCTGCAGCAAGATTGTAAAGGTGCCAGTCTCGGTCTTGCCAATCCCATAAGAGCTTTAATTTCTCCCGCCAGACGGCCCTGTTGCCATAAGTCTCCATTGCCAGATGAGGGCGTACAGGCAGATTTTCCTCGCTCAGTAGTTGCCTTGCTGCTGACTGCCCATGCATTATGAATTGCGGGTTGGCTGTCACCTTGCCGAAGTCCATGAGAGTTGGAGCGACATCCATAATGGAAATCAGTGATTCCAGCTGCCGGCTATCGACAATTTGGCCGGGATAACTGAATATAGCCGGCACGCGAACGCCGCCTTCGCCCAAGAAGCTTTTGTACTGATTTAGCGCGCCCGCGCTCACATGGGCCCAGCCTCTGCTGAAGGTGACATAAGAATTGCTCCGGCCCATATTGGCTAGAGACTGGTCAAAGCGTGTCGGTAACCAATCCCGGTTATCAGACAGGCCGAATTCAATGTTGTTTCCTTCCGGTCCATTATCAGAGAGGAAGACGATTAGGGTATCATCATACTGATTTGACGCCTTCAAATATTCGATCAGCCGGCCGACCTGCTGATCCATATAGGCAATCATGGCGGCATACAGCTCCATTCGTCGCGCTTCTCGGGTTTGCTGTTCAGGATCCAGTTCTGACCAATTCCCTAGGGCTCGAGGAAAGGGTGGTATTTCAGCATTAAACGGCACCAAGCCTTTTTCTTTAGCAGCTTCAATTCTCCTGTCACGGATGACCTCCCAACCTTCATCATACTTTCCTGCAAAGCGGTCCAGCCAACCGTCAGGGACCTGAAGTGGCCAGTGGGGGGCAGTGAAGGCGAGATAGCCAAAAAAAGGTCTGTCATCGCCTTTCCTCTGCTGTTCGAGGTAATCGATGACCTTGCTGACGTAGAACCGGGTAGAATAGAACTCGGCAGGTAGCGCGGCGACCTGCTCATCGTCATCAAAGTAGCTGGCTACTGGCGCAGCGGAAGTTTGTCCGGCAGCATCAGAAAAGTGGCTCGCGCCGCCCTCCACTAGATAGAAAGCCTTTTGAAAACCCCGCGCCAGCGGATCTGCGTTCGGTCCTCGCCCCTGATGCCATTTGCCGGCCATAAATGTGTAGTAGCCGGAGTCGGAAAATTGGTTTACAAAAGAAGTGATGGGTGCAGGCCAGTTCCCGTTGTAGCCGGGCTGCCCTGTCAGCACTGGCAAACGTCGAGCTGCGGAGGGGTTAAATCCGTACCCCACAGCGTGACTGTCCATGCCTGATAAAAGCATTGAACGTGAGGGTGCGCAGGTTGCATTGGCATAAAAGTTCGTGAGCAAAGTGCCTGAAGCAGCCAGCGAATCGATATTGGGAGTGGGAATCTCACTTCCATAAACACCTAGGTCGCTGAAGCCAAGATCATCCGCCAAAATTAAGAGTATGTTGGGTCGGGTCGTGCTTGCGCTGAGTTTCTGATTACTTTCGCTACACGCTACCAGAAGCACACTCAGCAGGACAGTGAGAACCTTGAATACAACAGGTGCTGAGGACGTTCTTATCACTGGCTTATTTCCTATTGAATAATCAAACAAAAGCCCTGACTGACGACAATGTCAGCGCTGGTTGATCAGCCATGCAGCAACGGGTTGCGGGCGGTAGCCGAATGACCTGATTGCCTCGGTTCGTTGGACATCACATTCTCAGCAAGCTTATGTCGATAAGGCGAGCAGCCTGAGTTGACAGGAAGTGAACTTGCGCCGATGTGTTAGCATGACTGATCTAGATCTTGGAAAGCCAAAGGCTATCGCGCTCGCCTCTATATGTTTCAAAAAACACTTAGTCCCTGCCGTCTTGTTTCAGCCAAGAAAAATCATTCTCGCTCTGCACTAGCAGTCTTGCATTCTCCCGTCGGCGCTGTTCTTCCTCCTGAGCTCGCTTCAGAACATCGCGAGGCAAGTCGCGGCCGACGACTATTCCGCGGGGTGTGGTCGGAGCATAATAGATTCGAGCGTTAGCCATTTCATCCGTGGTTTCCGGCCCATAGATCACATCTTGGCTTGGGTCTGGATTCCAGCGATTGCCCTCTGAGTTGTCAAACCACCAACTCATGTGCAGCGTTGAGCCTGCCGGGATAAATTTTGGTGTCTCGTACTCGTAAAGAAACTGCCAATTAAAGTCATACTTGGGAACCCACAGTAGCACTTCGCGCTCACCATCCGGATATTCGAGTTCATAGCGCATCGCTTTGCCGCGATAATGCATATGAGGCCCCATGGAAAGCAGGTATATATCATCTGTAATTTCATGGGTATTGGTGACCTCATAATTTGGGGCGCCGGCGGGTATAGTCCAACCTCGATGAGGCAATAGGTTAGTCTCTACCACGTAGTCAATGACATCTCCATCTTCGTAAAACTTAAAGCCTGCTCGGGTATTATCAATGACACCAGTGCCTTCACCTGTCTCCTTGTGATAATGCATATTAACGGTTATGAACGGGTCTTCTGGCAACAAGACCCCCCATCCTTCTGGATATGTAAACGGACCTCGGCCGGGGACTCCGACGCCCATATGACTGGAGACGATATGGTGGACCCAAGGGCCCCCTGGATCTAATTCAGCCATTGAAATCCACTTTGGATTTTCGTGAGCCCCCTCCGGCACCGGCATTTGCACTGTTGGCTGCCAGTCTTCTATTTCATCTCCTACGTAGACTGATTTTTCGAAGCCGACAACGAGATCTGGGTCACCGATCCACCAGCCTGACTCGGGGATGGCCGTACCAACGCTTGTCGAGGTTAGTGCGTCGTTTGCGGCTTCTGGGTCGCCCTCCAGTGCGCCGCCATTCGCCCAAGCGATCAGCAGATCCCTGTCTGCCTTATCCATGTAGCGCTCACCTTTGAACTCTCCGCGATGACGTTCATGGGCACCCCAAGGCGGCATGTAGCCTGAGGCCACTGCATTTTTGATCAGCGGGGCCCATATCTTCGCCTGTTCGTAATCCATGAGGGACATTGGTGCACTGATTCCACCTACATCAGGCGGGTTGTCCTGATGGCAAGCGGCACAGTTGTTCATGAAAACCGGCAGGGCATCCTGATAGAAGGTTGGTGCATCTTCTCGGGCCGTTGCCGCAGAGGCAAGGCCCACAGGGATCAGTGTGCACAGTAAGAAATCGGAGAGTTTCATGACGATACCTTTTGTTAATTAGGCTTTTTATTAGATTCTGCTTAGCGTAATCCTAACCAGCCGATTTGTCTACTTTGAGATATTGCGAAATTAGCTTTTCATATCGCATAAGATATTGAAATAGATGGTTTTATTACGATCAATTCCAGCAATCGCTGTGGTTTGGCAGGGAAACCAGAAACCCGGCGAGTTTTACTCAACGAGGGTGATCTGGTCCAACGAAGCGGTGGGGCGCGAGTGCTCAATTGTGTGTAAAAAATACTCAGTCAGGTCGACGCCAGCGTATTTCGCATTTTCGATTCATGCCGACGTGCCCTTTGGCATCGGTGATCAGGCGCAATCATGGGTATCCACTATTGGGAGTTTTGGGCATCGCTTGTAGCTGCGTTTTAGCTACTGATTCAGACCTTAATGAAGAACTGCCCGCGATGTTTCTTCGTACTACCCAGCCATCATGGAGAGCATTAAAAATCCGCTTTTAACCAATTCTTTGGGCTTTGCTGGTTTGCTGCCATTCTTTGCCGCAGCCTGGGGTGTCTATGCCAACGTGCCTTTTGGGGAACGTTCTGCGTCGTTCCTATTCCTTAGCTACAGTGTGGTAATTCTTAGTTTTCTGGGCGGCGCTTTGTGGGGTAAGGCCAAGGAAATCGGGGAGTCTGCTGTCAGTCGGTTTTTGCTCATAGTTAGCAATATACTTGCGCTGACTGCTTGGTCGGCTATGCTGTTGGGGGAAGCTTACCTGTCAGCGGGGCTCGCGGTTTCTCTGATCGGTTTTATCTCGGTCTACCTGGTTGAGCACAAAACCCAAGCCATATTGCTAGACGACATGGGCTCAGCCTATCTCAGATTTCGGCTGACGCTAACGACCGTTGTTTGCTTCGCCCACCTGCTTATTCTGGCCATGATTCATTAACCGCTCATGGAAGACATCTCGCTAACGATTTTTTATGACGGTCGCTGCCCTCTTTGCTCGGCGGAGATGAAGGAGTTGCGCCGATACGACTCGCTCGGAAAACTTGGCCTGGAAGATATCAACGCGCCAAGTTTCGGGCAGCGCTTTCCTCAGATTGACCCGATTGAAGCTGATCGCAAGCTTCATGGGTTGTTGGCCAATGGGACGCTTATATATGGGCTGGATGTAACCCATCAGGCATGGGCTCTGGTCGGTCGTCACAAATGGTTGAGATTCTTACGCCTACCGCTTGTGCGCTGGGTCGCCGATTTGGGCTACCTCTTTTTTGCAAGGTATCGCAGTCAGATCTCTTGTCTTCTCACAGGCAATTCCCATTGCGATGCGGAAGTTTGTTTCAAGATCCCCTCCAGAGCCCCGAATGAAAGACGACAATCCAAGCGAAGTAATTAAAATCTCATGCAGCAACTAGTAATCGGTGCAAGTAGTGCAATCGCTCAGGCGATTATAAATCAAGGCCTCAAACAGGGAGACGTTATCGTTGCAGTGAGCCGCAAAGTTAGCGACCAAGAGGAGTCTTCGACTGGCACTCACCCGCGATGGCTGCAATGTGATTACACCGAGTCTTCTATCGAAGCAGTCTGCGCTCTGATACGGGACTCAAAGATGTCATTTGATCGGGTGACTATCTGTAATGGCATACTACATCAAGAGAGCTTTTCACCGGAAAAAAGGCTGGAAAACGTTTCAATTAGCCACTTAGATACGGTGATGAGGATCAATGCTTTTGTTCCGCTGTTATGGGTGAAGGCATTAAAACCCCTCCTCAGGACCAACAAGAAACCCTGCGTCATCACCGCGCTGAGCGCTCGCGTTGGCAGTATTGGTGATAACGAAAGAGGGGGATGGTATGCCTATCGAGCGTCCAAGGCGGCCCTGAACATGCTTATGAAAACGGCCGCTCTGGAGTATCGCCGAGAAACAACACTGGTGAGATTTCTCCTGTTTCATCCAGGGACCACGAACACGCCACTGTCCAAACCGTTTCAGAAAAATATCAGCCCCGAAAAACTGTTTACCCCTGAGTACGTCGCCGATCGGCTAATGAGAATTCAGAGTGAGCTGTCATCAGAAGCATCGATTCAATTTCTTGACTGGCAGGGAGAGCAGGTTGAGTGGTAGGCAAGAATATGCAAGGTGATCGCGGACAGGAGTGACTCGCGAGCTTCCTGGCCGCTCTCTCGAATCGCCTTGCTAGTTATTCTTTGGGTGAGCCAGAAGCCATTCAACTATTTGGGCAGAAAACGTCTCTGACAGAACAGGGATGTGCGTGCCGGCTGAAATAGTCCACAGCTCGGCCGAGCCTCCCGCTTTGCACCCTACTTCAAATTTCAGCACACCGGACTCATGACCCGGCAGGCTCGCTTCCAGATCGCGCAGTTCGCGCCCAACTCCACCCTGGCTGCATCCATTATATTCGGCCCAACGTCGAACTGAATTCAGTGCGCCCGGGTAGCGATAATTCATGATTTCGCCGCCCTGATATTCTATGGTCTCGTCATTTGTGCCGTGAATTTGCAGAACATGCACTGTATGGGGTGGTGCATCGCGTGCTTCAAGGTGATTGGCGCCGGCAAGGCTGGCGATTGCGGCAACGGTGCCTGAATGCTCATATGCCATGCGGAATGACATGAAGCCGCCATTGGAGTGGCCAATCAAGTAAACGCGATTACTGTCTACATTATAGCGTTGTTTCATTTCGTCGATGATTGAGCGAATGTAAGCGCTGTCATCGACTTCCGCGTTAAAAAAGTTGCAGCAGGCATCAGACGCATTCCAAAACCGATTTTGTGCCCCGCCAGTCTCTTGGACACCGTCGGGCGCAACGAATAGAAAGCCATAGTCATCTGCCAAATCACTTACCTTGAAATAATTGTCCTGATTCTGGCCACTTGAAGTGTAACCATGCAGTAAGATGATCAAAGGAGTTGCTCGCGAGACTTCATAGGAGGCTGGTACTTTTACCAGCACCTCGCCACGACCGAAATCAATGTTTTGTGCGAGGCTGGTTTGACTGATTGTCAGACCAAACCACGCGGTAAGCAGAGCGGTTTTCAAGATGTTAGTTTTCATGATGCTTGCTGTCCTTTTCTTTTTAGAAATTGGATTCTCAGGGTCTCAGTATCACTTTTCCGGTGGTCTGTCGGCTTTCCAGTGCTTGGTGTGCAGACTGCACCTCTGACAGAGAGTAGAAGTGCTCCACTCGCAGATTCAGTTTATTTTCGCTTACCCATCTGAATACGTCTCCGCTACGCCAAACAAGGTCTTCACGAGATGCCAGGTAATCAAACAGGGTCGGGCGGGTTAAAAATAATGAGCCTTTGGGTCCTAAAGTGGCAGGATTGAACTCAGTGACCGGGCCGCTGGCATTGCCATATAGCACCATGTGACCAAACCGGCATAAGCAATCGATGCTCTTGGCAAAGGTTGCTGCGCCGACTGAATCATAGGCAACATCGACGCCAGCGCCATCGGTAATTTGCAAGACTTCTGACTGAAAATCTCGATCATTGTAAAGGATCACTTCGTCCGCGCCGGCGTTGCGGGCCAGTTCGGCCTTTGCTTCGGTTGAGACCGTGCCAATGACAAAGCCGCCAAGCATTTTCACTATCTGAATTAGTAGTAGACCGACCCCTCCGGCAGCAGCATGAATGAGGCAGCGGTCCCCCGGTTGAACTTTGTAGGTCGACATGGACAGGTAGTGCGCAGTGCAACCCTGAAGCATGGCAGCTGCGCCCTGGTCAAAGCTCAGGCCTTCGGGGACAGAGACCAATTTGTCTGCTGGCACTGCTGCATATTCCGCGTAGGCGCCAGAAACATTGGTGTAGGCAACTCTGTCGCCGGTGTTCATTCCGGTAACGCTTGCTCCGATGTCTACCACTGTCCCAGAGGCTTCAAGTCCTAAGGTTGAGGGAAGAGGTATTTTATAGAGGCCGCTGCGCTGGTATGTGTCGATAAAATTAATGCCAGCCGACTCGACCTTAACGAGCACCTCTCCCTCGCCAATTGACGGAATTTCAACATCTTCGAAAGAAAGAACTTGCGGGCCGCCGTGCTCGTTAACTCTGATCGCTTTCATATCGGAAATCTCAGTAGAGCTCTGAAAGACTGCTTTATCTCAGAATTTGAAGGTGCTGACAATGTGAATCGACAGTCTGGAACTTAACAGGGTACAGGTTTATGCTTTATTAAAAGGTTCAACTCGCTAAGAGGTGTAAGATAATGTCACAAAAAGCGCTGAGCACCGCTTTTTCCAGTATGGCCATGTCAATCTTGACCGCGGCTTTTTCAATTGACGGTTACGGGCAAGCTGAAAAAGATTTTGAGTCAGAATTTGCACGGCCGCGCTTGATTCAGACATCTGACGCTGGTGAAATCCTCGTGGTGCCTTTGGCGCGAGGCCTGGCGAATCCGTTTGACATGGCTTTTCGTGACAACGGCGATATTCTGGTCACTGAGCGCTATACGGGGCAGCTCAGAGTCGTCCGCGACGGAGAACTCCTCCCCCGTGCCATAGTTGGGGTTCCCGAAGTTTATTCGGAAGTCTTTCGAGCTGGGCTCATGTCAGTCGCCCTGCATCCAGATAATGATGCGCTCTTGTTTCTGAGCTACACCAAACCTATCGAAGTTGAAGGCGAACTCGAGCAGACTGTAGCGCTTGCGAGAGCGACGCTTGATGGCGAGCAATTGTCGAATGTCGAGGAAATCTTTGTCGCGCGGGGGTTGGACCGCGGCATAGCTGCAGCGAAGTTGCTTTTTGCTCCGGACGGTCACCTTTTGATGTCAGTGGGCGGTGCGTATATGTATTTGGGATTGGGCGATTATGCTCAAGACCCCAAGGTACACTATGGCAAGCTGCTCCGCCTCGATATCAATGGATCTCCAGCGGCAGGCAATCCCTTTCTGGACTCGGGCGAATTTTTGCCTGAAGTTTATTCCGTCGGGCACCGTAATCAGATCGGCATGGATTTCCATCCGGAAACAGGAGAGTTGTGGGCATCCGAAAACGGGCCTCAAGGTGGTGATGAGGTCAATATTATCAGGCCGGGAGCTAACTATGGTTGGCCGGTGGTTTCTTACAGCAGGCAGTATCGTGGCGACTGGGTCAGCGATAGACAATGGGAGGATGACATTTTGCAGCCGGAGATCATCTGGTGGCCGTCGATTGCGCCTGCTGGTTTGGCTTTCTACACAGGTGACAAGGTTGAGCAATGGCAGGGCAATCTATTCGTGGGTGCCATGCTGGAGGGCCGTATTCCTGGTACAGGGCATGTCGAACGGGTTGTATTTAATTCACGGGGCCAGGAGATCCGAAGAGAAAGCCTATTGAGGGATCTTGGCGCTCGAATCACCGCAGTTAAGCAAGGACCAGATGGCTATCTCTACGCATTAGCTGATGAGGAATACGGAGCAATCCTCCGCTTTGAACTTCCGCAGATCCAACCGTAGGCGTTTTCCAGAAATGCGCACTCGGGATAGCTCGGCGGCAAACAGGCATATACCGATCAGTGACATAAAGCGCATGACGGCGTTTCACGGTCTATAGCTCTAAGACTCGTCCACTTCGAGCTCAGCATAGTTAGCTTCTCTGGACGCAACCCAGCCGTGATGTATCTCGCCGAATCAAAATCTGCTTTACTGGTGTTCTCCAAAATTAATAAGAAGGTAGTTCCATGTTAAGAAAGTCTGTCTTAGCGTTTATCGTCGCTCTTGGATGCGAGGTGGTTGCAGCGCAAATTCTCGAAGTCGGTACTTTGGCAGGAAGATATCGAGGCCTTCCGTCAGCGCTTTCCAGCGATGTTTCCGTTTTTAGGGGGGTAGCATTCGCTGCGCCTCCAGTCGGAAGTCTGCGCTGGAGGCCACCGGAACCAGCAATTACCTTCTCCGATATCCGGCTGGCCGAACACTCTGGTCCCGCATGCTGGCAGGCGAGAAATTCAGACAACAGCGTTTATGCCCGTGGCAATCTTAATCGGTCCGAGGATTGTCTGACTCTTAACGTGTTCACCGCTGCCGCTGATGAAAGTGCGCGTTTACCTGTAATGGTATGGTTTCACGGAGGCAGCAACACCACAGGTCATGGTGGGGCGCAAATCTTTGACGGTTCCAATTTGGCTGCGCGGGGAGCAGTTGTAGTGACAGCTAATTACCGCCTCGGTCCACTGGGCTTTTTGGCACACCCGCTATTGACTGCAGAGTCAGAGAACGCCTCTTCGGGTAACTATGGGCTGCTGGATCAAATCGCGGCACTGCGTTGGGTTCAGGAAAATATCGAGCGCTTTGGCGGAGATACTGAGAGAGTGACGATATTTGGTCAATCAGCAGGTGGTGAGGATGTATGTCTGCTCATGGCTTCTCCCCTGACGGCGGGTCTGATACATCGCGCTATCGGGCAATCTCCTTCACGCGGTTGCGTTCGATTACGTCTTAGTCTTGAAGAAGGAACGGACTCAGCTCATGCCAGAGGTATCAAATTTTTGGAGGCTATGGGACTCAAGGGTTCGAGTCCAGCAACTCTGGCTGCTCTGCGTAAGCTATCGCCGCAAGAAATAATCACGACGGTGATGTCCGACGGAAACCCCAATGGTCCAATCGTCGATGGCTGGGTTCTGCCAGAGGCGCCAGCAAATCTCTTTGCTCGGGGGGAGTATAACCATGTGCCCGTTATGACAGGTGGCTTGGCAGATGAATACTTTGGTCTGCAGGAGGGCGCGGCTGAAATTTTAGAAGCCGATCTGGACGCCTATCTCACCCGTATTTTTGGTCCTTCTGGTCTTTCTCTCAAATCAGATTATCAGGACTTGATCGACCAGTCTCCAATTTCTGCTCAGAAAACAATCGCCGGCGACATCGGATTTATTCGGACAGCGAGGGACTGGGCACAGTTGCTGAGCTCCAACGATGATGCAGCCTACGTATATTACTTTTCGCGCCCGGTTCCAGTTTTTCGTTTGTACGTGCCGGCTAGGCCTGATCTAAAAGGCGATGGGGGCGCCCGATCTTTAGGAGCCTACCATTCGGGAGAGCTGGTCTATACGTTCGATAATCTGAACTTTATTGGAATAGGTTGGGAATCAGACGACCAGATGCTGTCCCAAATAGTTGCAGACTACTGGTTTAACTTTGCCCGGAGTGGGAATCCCAATGGTCCGGGGCTCCCTAATTGGCCTGCCTATGACTCAACAAGCAATATGGTGCAAATTCTTGATACTGAAGTGCGAAGCGCAGTGCATCCACGCAGCGGCTATATGGCTCGGATTGATGCGCTCGCAGCACTCCGATTATAGGCAAGGCCTATGGTCTTGATGTCCGCGCTTTAGGCCCCAACTGACTTGGGAGCAAGTCATAGGCGAGCTTGACCCACTGACATAACAGGGGTCTTGTGTCTCTCGGATCAATGACCTCTTCGATCCCAAATGCTTCAGCGGTTCGTAGTGGAGAGCGGTATTTTTCCAACATATCTTCAAGTTCGCGTCTTCGAAGTTCGGGATCCTCAGCCGATTCAATATCGCGCCGGTAGGCGGCCTGCACGCCGCCTTCGATGGGCAAAGACCCCCAGTCCGCGGATGGCCAGGCATAACGAAGATTCAGTCCATCAGATTTGCCATGCCCAGCACCAGCCACCCCATAGCAACGCCTGATGATGACAGATATCCATGGTACGCTGGACTGATAAACGGCCATCAATGCTCGGCTTCCAAGTCTCACAGTGCCTGCTTGCTCAGCGTCTGTCCCTATCAAGAAACCAGGATTGTCGACCAAATTGACCATGGGCAAATGAAAGGTGTCGCAGAGATCAACGAAGCGCATCATTTTTTCCGAGGCAGTGGCATTGACCGCACCGCCATGGTGTTTGGTATTGTTTGCCATAAGGCCCACTGCATGGCCGTCCAGTCTGGCCAGCCCAACAGTCAGTGATTGGCCATACGCTGGGCTGATTTCAAAAAAAGACCCGCGATCGATGATAGCATTTATGATGCTACTTATTTCGTACATCTCGCGGCGATTACGGGGTATTGCGGAGATTAACTGCTCGTCTCGCCGATGGGCGGGGTCGCCGCAAGATATAATTGGGGGTAATTCCCACACATTTTGAGGCAAGTATGAGAGAAACTGTTTAATAGTCAGGAACGCCTCTTCTTCGCTCTCAATCTCGTTATCAACTGCTCCGCTCATATGGGCATGAATTTGTGAACCGCCAAGTTCATTCTTCTCTACGGGTCTACCGAAGCCGCGCTGAACGACCGGAGGGCCAGCGACAAACAACTGGCTGGTTTCCTTTATCATTAACGAAAAATGAGAAATGGTAACGCGAACGGCACCTAGGCCGGCGACAGAGCCCATGCAGGCACAAATAACGGGTACTTGGCCCATGAGCTTCATGGTAGTGTCAAAGCCATGCAAAGCAGGGACATAGGAGTATCCGACCATTTCTAGCGTTTTTACGCTGCCTCCACCACCGCTTCCGTCAACTAAACGGATGAGCGGAAGCCGCATTTCCAAAGCGTACTTCTCTCCATAGCCCGACTTGTCTCCGATTTTGGCATCTGCTGCACCACCGCGCACAGTGAAGTCATCGCCGCCGATAACGATCTTACGCCCATCCAAGTCGGCCGTGCCGAGCACAAAGTTCGACGGGGTGAAATCCTGCAGACTTCCGCTGCCATCATATTTAACCTTACCGGCTAGTGCTCCGATTTCATGGAATGAGTTCTCGTCAACGAGGGTCGAAATCCGCTCTCTGACGGTCAAACGGCCGCTATCGTGCTGTCGCTTTATGCGCTCCTCTCCGCCCATGTTCTTGGCCAGTTCTTCGCGCTCGCGTATTTCATCTACTTCTTTTTGCCAATTCATGGTAATGAACCTGTAACGTCACGTTGAACCGTTTCTATCATGGATTGGCTTGAGAACTAAAGTCGAGAGGATGTCCTCTTTACAAAGAAAGAAAGACTCGTGTCAGCGCAGGCTTGATCTGTGCATACACCTTGCAAGCAAGTTTTAATGTCCAAGTATCGATGCTTGGCTTTACCAAGCAGGGTTGCAGTCGCGTCATTTAGAGGATAAAAAAAGGGGTGGCAATCAGCCACCCCTTCTTGTCTTCCTGTCGAGCTGATTCTAGAAGTCAGCTCGGAGACGGGCGTAGTAGTAACCACCCTGCCATGGAACGAAGGTACCTGAAGAGTAGACACGGCCACAGCAGAAGTCGTTTATGGTGTCACGGTCAG
>MDTD01095283.1_pt1 | contig 12942 bp, 10 predicted proteins | sample 811221 | NCBI WGS metagenome assembly MDTD01 (sample SAMN05326646, study PRJNA326480) | marine metagenome | isolation source: seawater | place: Pacific Ocean: South West | collected 2011 | reverse complement strand
AAGAGATACCAAAAGTTTCAAATGATTTTTTGATGATGTTATGGTACTTGTCAATGATCTCTTTCGGCGAGACCCCTTCTTTTTTTGCCTTCATGGGGATGGCCACCCCATGTTCATCGCTTCCACAAATGAACAGTACATCGTTATCTGTTAAACGAAGATACCGGGCGTAAATGTCTGCGGGCACATACACACCTGCCAAATGGCCAATGTGTATAGGGCCGTTTGTATAGGGCAGTGCCGCGGTAAGGGTATAACGTTTTTTGGCCATTGAATGTTCAATTAGGCCCCAAAAATACTGAAATAGTTGAAGTAGATGGATGGTTTGTTCGAAAGGATATTGGAGAAAGCCCCCGGTGGAACATGAGAGGGTTTCCGATAACGTTCAGCATGCGGGTGTGGTCAAAAAAAGAAACCTCCGAATTATGTAGCCCAAATTGGGGTGGGGGACTGCACAATCGGAGGATTCTGGAAATGCAAGCCAAGGCTTACATGATCATGACAGATTTGCTCATCTTCTGGTCAGCTACCTGAATTCGGTAGATGTATTTACCGGTAGACAAGCTTCCGCGCATGCGCTCTCGTATATTGATCTCGGCTGAGCCCTCGAGCATCATTTCGTTAAAGACCGTACCCACGTTTTGGCCCAAAATATTGTACAGTTGTATGTCAACATGGGCGGCAAAAGGCATTTCTAGGTAGATATGCGGATTTCTTTCCGTAGGATAGTAGGGCCTATGAATAATTTGATTGGCCAACTCGGGATCTGGATCCATACCCTCGCCTGGAGGCGTATCGGGCAGTGTCGGCGGCTCGTCATCGTAGGCAATATCTGGAAACTCCACTCCGCTGCAGTTAAACCCAAGATTGACCGGGTTATAGGGGTGGTCCAACAAATGCTGTTCCACTTTGGGGATTGGCACACAGAGCCATTCTGCCAATACGGTGGCATAAAGGTCCCTAAAGTCCATGGTATATTCTAGATTGCCACGACCGTTCGGGTTATCCAAAGAGGGGTGTTCACCCACAAAGGCGCTACCGTTCAAGCCTGATCCGAAGAACAGGGTCGGGGCCGCCTTGCCGTGGTCGGTACCGTTGGATCCGTTTTCAAAAATTCTTCGACCAAACTCTGAGAAGGTCATGCTCAATACCTGGCCATCTTGCTCGGTAAAGCCCAAGTCTTCGTAAAAGTTATTGATCGCAATTGATAAATTCGACATCAATCGCTCGTGGGCCAACGGCTGGTTGCCGTGGGTATCGAAACCACCCATTGAGATCATATAGACCTTGGTACCCAAATTGCCCTTGATCAAGCGGGCCAAAAGGGCCAACTGACGGGCAAAGCCGTTGTCTTGGTATTCTACTTGGTTCTGGCCCCGCATATAGGCCTCGTGTATCTTACCGGCATATTCATAGGTGGTGTTGGCCACACCGCGCAAGAAACGCAGCTGGTCGCCATACATACAGCTATCGAACAGACTGTTGTCGAGATCATAAAAGAATCCGGTCTGGGCAATCTCTTCCAGTTGGTCTATGTTGTTGGTCACAAAGGCGTAATTGGTTTCCTCACCTTGAAAGACCAGGTTCGAGATGCTTCCGATCTGTATCGCGGCGGGAGCCTCTGGCGGATTGATCAAATAATCGGGATAACAATCCTCAAAATGTCTCCCCATCCATCCTGTGTTCAAACCGTCAAAACCAGTGGTGGTCAAATCGGTATTGGCATAAATATCAGATCCCGTAAAGTGCGAAAGACTTTGGTTTTCATAACCGACACCGTGTACCGCCTTGAACTGGCCTTCGCCCCACATGGGTTCCAACGAGTTCATGTAGGTGGGTACGCCGAAATCATCGGTCAGCTTCAAAATCTTACTTTCAGGAATATAAATGTTCGGCCTGGCATTGGCATAGGTATCGTACTGTTGAATCGGTATGACGGTGCTCAAACCGTCGTTGCCGCCGTTCAAACGGATCAACACAAGAATATTGTCGGTTTCGGCATCGGCAATGGCCGCGGTCAATGGCGATGGGGCCGATGCAGAAAGCAGGTTGCTGCCGAGCATCATCGAACCAGAGCCTGCAATGCCCAACGCTTGAATGAACGAGCGGCGGCTCCATGCCTTGTGTTCAACGTCATGGCCCTCATGTTCTAGGCCTTTGTGGGGTTCTATATCGTGGTTGTGGTGTGTATCGCACATAGCAGTAGGATTATTTTAATTGAAACTCGGGTTCTCTTGACAGATGACGCAGTAAAACGTAAACTTGGGTGGGCACTTCCATGCTCACGGCAAGCATCCATAAACTCAATCCGCCGGGGGTATAGTCGGGCGAATAGTAATTTTCGGGTACATCGTCGATTTTGAAGGCATCCATGGCATTTTCAAAATCTTGATCTGTCAACAATCCTTTTGGGGTAAACTTATTGACCAAGGCCCTCACCACCGTTTCAGGATTGCTGGTGTTGCTATCGGCAGGGCCAACGGCATCCATGGCCAAGGTTCTGAACTGTTCGGGGTCAGCCTGAAAGAAACGCTCCAAGAACACTTCCATCGTTAGCCAACGGCCAATGATAAAGTTGGTGTTGATCCATTGGCGATCGCGCTGCCAACCCGCCACATCAACAGGGTCGAACATTTCTTGACCGATGAGCCTACAGGCATCGATGGCATTGATAACGGTACCATCGTCATAGGCGAAGTTCGACTCCTTAATAAAGTTAAGGTACAGGTCAAAAGGGCTTTTGATGATGACACCGATGGCGGTCTCATCAAAAAAGTGCTGGCTCTTGAACAACTGTGAAAGCACCGGTGCTATCTCAAAATTGTTAGAGATAAAGGTGCTTGCCATACCGTTCAAGATGGGTTGCGCTTCTGCCGCATCGGAATCGGGATGGACAAAGAACTCGTACAATTTTTTGCAGATGAAGCCTGCAATCTCATTGGGTCGCTGTGCAAAGAGAATGTCGATGACATCGTCATAGCCCCAATTACCGGTCTGGCCCAAAATGGTCTTACTGCCTGCGTCATGTCTATCGGCCCTAAAGGTCACTTGGGTACAGCCGACCTCGCCACGTTCCACGTATCCGGTCAAGGCACGGGCTGTTTCAATAATATCCTGTTCCGTATAGCCATTGCCCTCGCCCAAAGTGAAAAGTTCGTACAGCTCACGGGCATAGTTTTCATTGGGGTTGTTGCCGTTGTTGTAGGCACCATCCAAATAATAGAGCATGGCACTGGTCAATCCTATCTCACTTACAAAGGTCTTGAAGTTGCCAATGGCATTGCGCTGCAGGCAATCAATGTAGTAATAGAGAAATGAATTGCACTCGTATACATCCAGCTCGGTTACAAAATGGTTGCTCCAAAAGAAACTGAGGCGGTCTCTAAGGTTGTTGTTCAACAAGGCATTGCCATATGCGGTCGCAAACTCATCACGCTGGGCCCTACGCAGTTGGCGGGCCAGGTCATCGTCTGCGGGGTAGTTGGCATTGGTCCAATCGGCCCAGGCAGGTGGGGCGATGGGTGCCATATTGACTGCCTCGTTGATCAGTTGGTCTACCAAGGTATCGGCCGTTTGGCCCACAGCTTGATCAATTGTTTGAACCGATGCGCTGAAACCTAATCTACGATATAGGTGCTGCGCCCTTAGATTGTCTAAGGGAGTTGTGTACGGCGCTAAGGTTGAGGTGTTGCAATTAACAAAGAATTCCATAGCAAAGTTCGGCGTTAAACATATTCATAGTCTTTGGGGTCAACTATGTGTTTTAACGGGTGGTTAAGGGTTTATTGCGGTTTAAATGTACAATGTTAACGCAGTTTTGACGGTGAACTGTCAAATTTTTCGATGAACTGCACACATTTTTTTCTATTTTACAATGTTTATGGGCAAACACAACGAATTTGGAAAGCTCGGAGAGCAGTTGGCCGTTGATTTTTTGGTGAAGGAAGGATATGAAATCGTGCAGCGAAACTTCCGTTATCTAAAGGGTGAACTCGATATCATCGCCAAAAAAGATGGCATCATGGCCATTGTTGAGGTCAAATCGCGCAGTTCTGACTTCTTGGAAAACATTGCTGAAACGGTGAATCAAAAGAAGATAAAACTGTTGGTCGCCACGGCGGATGCCTTTATGACCGAAAACAATTGTGATGAAGAAGTACGTTTTGATATTATCACCATTCTCAAAAAAGGAAAAGAATTCGAGTTGGAGCATATCGAAGATGCATTCTATCATTTTTAACCATTTGTTTTATTTGTAACAAGTTGTTATTTTTGTTGCAAATTTGATTTTGGAATGAAAACCATCTCCGCAGTTGTCGAGCATTATATAAAGAAAAAACCCTTTTTGCAGAGTGCCTTGGCACAGGGCATCATCAACCTTACCTCACTATCGCGTATTGTAAAACCAGAGATTGAAGAAGAGTTGGGCAAAGAGGTGCGCAACGGGGCCATCGTCATGGCCTTGAAGCGCCTGTCAGATGATCTTGAGTTTCGGGCCACCCACAAAATTGTAAAGGTGCTCAAGAACATTGGCGAGATCACGGTGCGTTCAAACCTGTCCGATTATACCTTTTTGTCGTCAGAGACCATCTTGGCCAAACAGGCCAAGTTGTTGGAAGAGGTACACAAAAACCAAGACATTTTTTATACCTCTTCACGCGGGGTCAATGAAATCAATATTGTGGTGAGCAACAGCCTCGATAAAACGGTCGAGGAACTGTTCAAAAACGAACGCTGCACACAAAAGGCCGAAAACCTATCCTCTGTCACGGTAAAACTGCCTGCCGAGAATGTTTCGGTGCCCGGTATCTATTATTTCATTTTTCAGCGCCTGGCCTGGGAAGGCATTGTGCTCTACGAGGTCATTTCAACCACCAACGAGTTCACCATTTTGGTCAACGATGAACAGGTTGATGTGGCGTTTAAGACCATAAAGGATTTGAAGACCTTGTAGTAAATGCTGTTCTAGTTGACAATTTTTAAAGTAAGTGCATCGAACCTTCCCGATTTGATAGGGATAAGGCCATAAATGGTTTCCCCTTTTTTAATGGGAGCACCCATTATGTCAAACTCGCTTAGCTGCATTTTGAATTTTTTATTTGCCGAACCTGAAGCAATTATGTTTCCACCGGCCATACTAGGCCCAAGTACCAAGCCAATCGGAATGGAATTTGTTGTTTCTTCAATTCCATAGGAATCAGTTGTGTAGGTGTAAAGATTCACCGGAGTCAACAATAGATATAGAAGATAAATAGCAGAACCTTGCTTTAAACTTTTATAAGCGGCTTGGCTGTCCATAATATGCACATTATCCCCATTATCATACTGCAACACTACATTTTCTCCAAAGACATAATCTTTTTCGGTAGTATTGATAATCTTGACCGCGATGACCTTGATGCCATTCCTAAGCTCTTTTTTTGCATACTTACCACTTAAAACATCGTATTTGTAATAGAGTTTAAGGCCACTTTCAGAAGTATTGGAGACAAAATTCACATCTTTAGGGCCGCCAAGATTATAACCAGATGCACAGCCGGTAAAAAGTTGTGCGAAAAGAATGCATGAAGTAAGAAGACGAAAATTGATTCTCATTATTGAATAATGATAAAAAAGGGCCCGGAGGCCCTTCTATTTTTATTCACATGTTGATTCAATGGAAAACCTGAAATTTTTATCGGTAAGTTTCTCAATGGAAGGATTGTTCCTATGATCAGGCTTGTAAGCAGCTCCTGTTCCCAAATCCACTCCGATGCCCAAGATGCCCCAGGAGATTACAGTTAAAATGAAGTTTCCGGTTCTAAAGGTATTATCAAAATTTTTGGTTATGGGCTCACAGCCTTCTTCCTTGATTTCTACCTTAACAGGCCTATCCCTTTTCAACATCTTTGTAACTTGACCCTGGCCAGCTTTTTCGCCATTGATGTAGATGTCTGCATTGGGTCTGCCATGGGCTATAAAGGTGCCATTATAACGGCTTCCACCAAACATTACACCACAACTTGTCAGTTGAAAACTTAGGAATAAAACTGCAAAGAAAATGGAAATTCTGTTTTTCATAAATAACTGTTTTTTGGGTTAAAATTTCGAGCTAAAATATAATTCTAGAGCGAAATCAATTGACAATTATTCTTATTTTATCAACAGATAATTCTTGTTAAAATTTATTAAAAAAGGAAAGTTGTTTTTAATGTCTTGTTTGTCAGTGGATTATTTTAAATCTTGAACTTAAACCAGACAGATAATGGGTCGATTCTTTGCCTAATTTATTTTTTGTCTAAATTCAGGGGTAGGGTCGAAAAGTCGTTAATCTCGTTTTTCGGCTAAAAATGAAAGAAAATCCGATATCAGTTATACAGGGGTTAGTGGTTACCTCGCTTTACCCGCTGACTGACCCGGTATAGAAAGAGCACTTCGAGAATGACCGCGGGTAACTGCAATATCCAACCAAGCAATGAGAGTACCACTGTTAACAAGAAGAAAGAAGCCAGCACCTCTATACCCCCTGCAAAAAAGTTCAACGGACGCATAATTTTGGGAGATTTAATAATGGAAAGACCAAACAGAATGCCCAAAGTGCCCCATGTTATGGCCTCTACCAGTACCAACACTTCAAATTCAAGAATCTCGTTGAAAAAAGAAATGATATCAAAAACGTAAGAAAATGTGACCGCCACCAACAAGAGTACCGAGGCAATCTTCATCAAATAGTTTTTGAGCAATCGACCTGAAATCAGAAATCCATAGACCATGAATCCATAAAAAATAAAAGAGCATATTTTAATTGCTATTGACCCTGCCGTGCCAAAAATCAGCTCACGTTCAAAAAATCGGAAATAGTCTGCAACACCTTCCAATGAGCTTGTGATAAGGTAGAGTATGCCTGCCACCATGGCAAGGGTCAGCAATAGGTGAACCGACTTGGTCTCGCTATCCCTTATGTTCAATATAAAGCCAGTACCATCGTCATCCATTTCCTTTAGCGATTCGTAGTCGTGGTCAAGTGCTGATAGAATGGTCTTTACGGTATAACTTCTTGGGGTAACCTCACCATTCTCTATTCGCTGTAAAGTGCGCACATTGATGTTGCACCGTTCTACCAATTCTTCTTGGGTGAGTCCTTTTTCTTTTCGAAGGGCCTCGATTTTGAGCCCCAGTTCAGGTTGCTTCATTTCGTTTCTTATAAATACATCACAATGATACGGGCATGACAAACGGTAAACAAAGAACTTTGGTCATTTTGCCCCGACATTCACCCGACATTTGGTATCTTGAGCTTTATTATCAAAGAGTTTTATCCAAATGAAAATCACTGTTAAAGCTATCCTTTTCAGCGCTATTGTGCTAACCTGTTCATCGGTATTTGCACAAGAAATCTATTTTCCCAAACGGAATGCCGATTGGAAAAAGGCAGAGAAAGCCACCTATGACGAATCTGCTTTGCAAGATGCGGTGAACTTTGCTCTGGAAAACGAATATTCAGGAAGCAGGGATCTGCGCCAGGCCATTTTAAAGGGATTCGAACGGGAGCCTTTTCATGAAATTCTTGGGCCTACCAAAAAACGGGGTGCCCCTGCGGGAATGATTCTCAAAAACGGATACCTTGTCACTTCTTGGGGCGATACCAAACGGGTCGATATGACCTTTAGTGTCACCAAAAGCTTTCTCTCGACCGTGGCCGGTTTGGCCGTGGATGCCAAGCTGATTGCAGATGTCAACGACAAAGTGGGAAATTATGTTTGGGATGGCACTTTTGACGGCGACCACAACAGTAAAATCACTTGGGAGCACCTATTACAACAAAACTCCGATTGGTCGGGCGAGCTCTGGGGGCTCAAAGATTGGGCCGACCGACCTCCACGTGAGGGCGGCCTTGATGATTGGAAGTTCCGTAAACTCCAAGAACCGGGCACGGTGATGGAGTACAACGATGTACGGGTGAACGTTTTGGCCTATTCGTTGACCCATGTTTGGCGAAAACCGTTGCCGTTGGTGCTCAAAGAAAAGCTAATGGACCGAATTGGCGCCTCGACCACGTGGCGCTGGTATGGTTACGACCATGCGTGGACGACCATCGACGGACTCAAAATGCAATCGGTCACCGGTGGCGGCCACTCAGGGGCGGGCATGTTCATCAGCACCGAGGACATGGCCCGTTTTGGTCTGCTCTTTCTCAACAACGGTCAATGGAACAACCAACAGCTGCTCAGCAAAGAATGGATTGAATTGGCCACTACGCCCTCAGTACCCAACGTCAATTATGGCTATATGTGGTGGTTGAACGAAAAGGAGGGCGATCGCCATTGGGAGGGCGTGCCCGAGCACGTTTTTTATGCCGCAGGCTTTGGCGGCAACTTTATTGTCATCGACCAGCAAAATGGTCTTGTCATCGTCACCCGTTGGTTGGAACCCTCTAAGATTGGAGAATTTGTGAAGCGGGTGTATAAGACTTTTTAATTTCCCTGTCATTTCTAATCCCGATATTTCGGGATGAGAAATCTCTTGAGATTCCTCGTCGTCCCGATAGCAATCGGGACTCTGTCGGAATGACATAGAAGCTAAGGGACTACTTCGCTCTGCTCATGAAGCGGCTTCAAAACCCGCAATGCTTTTTCCACACCTGTAATCCCCTCAAAAACCAATAGCAGCCGCAGTCCGTTACGGGTCTGTTTTTCTTTGAGTTTACATTGCTGGGGATGGCTTTGCACGTACTGAAGCACATGGGTAAAAGTGTCGCTTTGGTAAAAGTCTGATTGCTGGTCGGCGATAAAGTAGCCAATGAACTTCTTCTTTTTGAGCACTACTTTTTCCAGCCCAATACTGATGGCAATCCACTTGATGCGCACTGAATTCAACAAATCGACCGCTTGTGGGGGCAGTTCGCCAAACCGGTCCACCAGTTTGGCCTCGAAGTGTTGCAGGCCTTCCTCATTCGTGACTTGGTTCAATTCGGTATAAAGGCTCAGCCGTTCGGTGATGTTGTTGATATAATCATCGGGGAAGAGCAACTCAAAGTCGGTATCAAGCTGTAGGTCTCTGACATAGGTCTTGGGTCGGTCGCCTTCGACTTCGTCATAGAGTTCCTTGAATTCATTTTCCTTTAGCTCCTCAATGGCCTCACTCAATATTTTTTGGTAGGTCTCGAACCCGATTTCGTTGATAAAGCCACTTTGCTCGCCACCCAACAAATCCCCTGCGCCGCGGATCTCGAGGTCTTTCATGGCGATATGGAAGCCACTGCCCAGCTCGGTAAACTGTTCCAGCGCTTCGATGCGCTTTCGGGCGTCGGGGGTCATCACTTCATAAGGCGGGGTAATAAAATAGCAAAACGCCTTTTTGTTGCTTCGCCCTACACGGCCCCGCATCTGGTGTAGGTCGCTGAGCCCAAAATTGTTGGCATTGTTTATAAAAATGGTGTTGGCATTGGTCACATCAAGTCCACTTTCCACAATCGTTGTGGAAACCAGCACATCGAATTCACCGTTCATAAAGGCGAGCATCAATTGTTCCAATTTTTTGCCTTCCATTTGTCCGTGGCCGATACCTATTTTGGCATCTGGCACCAAGCGTTGTACCATGCCCGCTACTTCTTTGATGTTCTCGATTCGGTTGTGGATAAAGAACACCTGACCGCCACGCTGTATCTCGTACGAAATGGCATCACGAATGGTCGCTTCGTTGAAGCGTATCACCTGGCTTTCGATAGGGTAACGGTTAGGTGGCGGCGTATTGATGACCGAGAGGTCACGGGCGGCCATAAGGCTGAACTGCAAGGTTCGTGGAATGGGTGTTGCCGTCAACGTAAGCACATCGACATTTTCCTTTATGGACTTCAACTTGTCTTTTACGGACACCCCAAATTTTTGTTCCTCATCGACAATGAGCAACCCTAGGTCTTTGAACTTCACGTTTTTGTTCACCAGTTGGTGGGTGCCGATGATGATATCTATTTTGCCCTGTTGTAACCGCTCTAAAATATCACGCTTTTCTTTGGCGGTACGAAAGCGGTTTAGGTAATCGACCGTCACGGGCATATCTGCCAGGCGTTCCCTAAAGGTCTTGTTGTGCTGAAAGGCCAAAATGGTAGTGGGCACCAGTACAGCAACCTGTTTGCCATTGTCAACCGCTTTAAAGGCCGCACGAATGGCCACTTCTGTCTTGCCAAAGCCCACATCGCCACAAATGAGGCGGTCCATTGGACGTTCACTCTCCATATCTTTTTTTACATCTTCAGTGGCCTTGGCCTGGTCTGGGGTATCCTCGTAGAGAAAAGAAGCTTCCAGCTCGTGCTGCAGGTAACTATCGGGCCCATACTGGAAACCTTTCTCTAAACGGCGTTTAGCATAGACCTTGATAAGGTCAAAGGCAATTTTTTTGACGCGGCTTTTGGTCTTTTGTTTGAGCTTTTTCCATGCTGCGGACCCCAACTTGTAAATCTTGGGCACAGCACCATCTTTACCGTTGTATTTCGATATTTTGTGCAGTGAGTGGATGCTCACATACAAAATATCACGGTCGCCGTAGATGAGTTTGATGGCCTCCTGTTGTTTGCCCTCGACCTCTATTTTTTGCAATCCGCCGAACTTGCCGATACCGTGGTCGATGTGGGTCACATAGTCACCGATTTCAAGTTTGTTGAGCTCTTTGAGTGTGATGGCCTGCTTTTTGGCATAGCCATTTTTTAGGTGAAACTTGTGGTACCGTTCAAAAATCTGATGATCGGAATAACAGACCAGTTTTAGGTCTTGTTCAACGAACCCTTGGTAAATAGGGAAGACCAGGGTTTGGTAGTGCACCGTTTCTTCCATCTGGTCGAAGATGTCATGGAATCGTTGTGCTTGCTGTTCTGTAGAACAAAAAATATAGTTCGTGTAGCCTGCTTCGTGCTTTTCGTTCAGGTCTTGAATGAGCAGGTCGAATTTTTTGTTGAAAGCAGGTTGGGGTTTGGTGCGGAATGAAATTTCGTCACCCTGAAGTTGTTTTAGGGTCTCACCCCCTAATTCAACCACTGTAAAATCCTGCAACTGATTTTTTAACAACGTGGAAGTCACGAACAATTCTTGTGGTTGCGAATGTTTGATTTCTTTGCTCAACTTTGAAAATTCCTCCTTAGCCTTTTCAAAGAAGGAATCGATGCGCCCATAGGCCAACGACAGGTTCTTGGCAAAGATGACGGTATCGGGTTTGATGTATTTTAAAAAGCTCTCGCGACTTTCCTGTAAAAATTTGTTCTCGACATTGGGAATAATGGTGATTTTCTTGACCTTATCTGTAGAGAGCTGCGTTTCCACATCGAAGGTGCGTATGCTGTCCACGTCATCGCCAAAAAACTCGATGCGGTAGGGTTCGTCGTGCGAAAATGAAAAGACATCTACTATACCGCCCCGCACCGAGAATTCCCCAGGCTCAGTGACAAAATCAACTCGCTTGAACTCATACTCGAATAAGGTCTCGTTCAAGAAATCAAGCGAAAGATTATCGCCCAACTTGATGTTAAGCGTATTTTTTTCAAGCTCTTTGCGGGTCACAACTTTTTCGAACAGCGCATCGGGATAGGTAACAATGACCGCAGGTTTTTTTCGGGAATTGATACGGTTCAGTACCTCGGCCCTTAGGAGTACATTGGCATTGTCTGTTTCTTCGATTTGGTAGGGCCTGCGGTAGCTGCCCGGGTAAAAGAGTACGTCTTTATCACCCAATAGTTGTTCTAGGTCGTTTAAAATGTAAGCGGCCTCTTCTTTGTCATTTAACAAAACTAGAAAAGGTGAATCTGCGCCCTTAAAAGATTCAGAAATGGCAAATGAAATTGAAGAGCCTACGAGACCTTTAAGCCTTAGTTTATTTTCAGGTTGGGCAATAGCTTCCCGCAGTTTCCATATTTGCGGAGACTGTTCAAAATGTTGGGAAATGGACGATTTGGTCAATCCAACGATTTTCCGGCAAATATAACCCAATTGTGAAGGAATTGTGCATGCCAATCCTTGATAAAAAGTGAAGAAAAGGCTTATCGTAGGCCTAAATCAAAACCAAGGTGTCGATAATCATTGCAAATGAAAAAAAACAAGGGGAACCGTTTTGACAGAACCTACAATTTGAATTTTACATCAAAACAGTTCCTTACGTCCCTAAGGATGGTATGTGCGTAATAAGAAATACCCAAAAGAATCTCTGCACCACCAACAATGTAGGGATTTAAAAAACCTATTAGTTGGTTGCCCAACATCCCAGCCAAAAGTCCAGAATTGACCAAAAGCAAGACTACTAATACACTCGAAGTTTTCATTTTTGAAGTTTTTACGGTTCAGCTGTTTCAAATTTCATATTTAAAGCAAAAGACCTTCTTCAGTATTTCTTCAAAATCAGGTATTATTTCTTCAAAATCGGTCAATTCGCGGGTAGTATTTTTGCATTTATAAATGTAAATAACAAAAAAACAGCTATTTGCGAAATTGGGTAGGGCTGTCGCCAAATTCTTCCTTAAAAACTTTTCCGAACCAATTGGCATCGTTGAAACCTGTTTCAAAGGCTATTTCTGCCACTGTCTTTTCATGGTTCCTTAATAGTTCTTTGGCTTTTTGAAGGCGCACATGCCTGATAAATATGGCAGTACTTTTATCGGTCATGGCACGTAGTTTTCTATATAGTTGTGATTCGCTCATGGCCAGGTCACGGGCAAGGCTCGCACCGTCATAGTTAGAATCGTCTAAGTTCTTGTGAATGAATTTGATGGCCTTGTTCAAAAACTTTAAATTTTTATCAGTCCAATCAGTGGGATTCTTCTTCTTTTCGACTAAAGCGGTTTTATAATTTGACTTAAAGCGGTTTCTTTTTTCAATCAGGTTGGCAATGCGCAATCGTATTTCTTTTTCGTTGAAAGGTTTTGTCAAAAAGGCGTCCGCACCACTTTTGAGTCCCTTCAGCTTATCTTCTTCCAATGATTTT
>MDTD01021856.1_pt1 | contig 12942 bp, 13 predicted proteins | sample 811221 | NCBI WGS metagenome assembly MDTD01 (sample SAMN05326646, study PRJNA326480) | marine metagenome | isolation source: seawater | place: Pacific Ocean: South West | collected 2011 | reverse complement strand
TAAAATCGGAGTTTTCATTTTTGGATTACTTTGAAATATTTCTTAGTTTGATTAAGTAAATTTTGATTTTCTATACATTGATATTTTTTATTATAATTAATTCCAAAAGATGAATAGTTTTTTGTTAAAAAAGTTAAATATTCTGAAAGGTCAATATTTTGTTTAAATTTTTTAATATCTCTAAAAAAAAATTTTTTGTTAGTTAAAATATATCCAGCTTCAGTAAACTTGCTTACAATACCTTTCTTATAATAAATTTTTTGTTTATCTTTCAAAATTGTTCCTTTTTGATTATTTTTTTTTATTACAACTGAAAAAATTAAATTTGATTTTTTTTTATTTTTTAAACTTATTTGTTTTCTTAAGTTATAATTATGCAAATAATTATCACAATACATAAGCAAAAAATCTTTTTTAATAAGTTTTTTTGCATTAACTATTCTCTTTAATGTACTCCAATTAATTTGGCCATTATGAATTTTTATGTTTTTTTTATTTTTAAAATAATTTTGAATAATTTTTTTTTTATAACCAGTAAGAATTAAAAAATTTTTTATATTATTTTTTTTTAATTGACTGATTAATTTATCAATAAATGGCTCACCATTTACTTCAATCATTGCTTTTGGTAATTTTTTTCCTATGCTACCTAATCGTGTTCCTTTTCCTCCAGCTAAGATTACTGCTTGTAATTCTTTAGACATAAAACTAGGACTAGATTTTATAATTTGATTTTAGTGCATCTTTCCTGAAACCTTTTACGGTATCAAGTGAGTATTTTATTAAATTGTAGTTGTACAAAGATTTCTTTTTAAGGACATCAGTTGTAACTGTTATTATATGGCATTTAATTTTTGATGCTTGATATATGTTGTATACCTCTCTTGTGCTTGCCCATATAAGTTCACTTTTTCTATTTTTTTTCATTAATTTTAATGCTTTCTTCATTAATGGAACAGGATCTCTTCCTGTATCAGAAATGCGACCTGCAAAAATAGATATATATGAAGGTATTTTTGGATTAAGATTTTTCAAAACTTCTTTTACCTGTTCAATGGTCATTATTGCAGTAATATTTAGTTTTATATTTTTATTACTTAAATATTTTACAAGTCGTGATGTTGATTTTTTTTTTGTATTTGTGATAGGAATCTTTACATAAACATTTTTTCCCCATGAATTAATAATTTCTGCTTGTTTTTTCATTTCTTCAATATTGTCGGAAAATACTTCAAAAGAAATCGGTTTATTTTTAATAACTTTTAATATTTTTTTTGCAAAATTTGCATAATTTTTAATCTTATTTTTTCTCATTAATGAAGGGTTAGTCGTCAAACCTTTAATAAATGAAGTTTTGCTTAAACTTACCATTTCTTCAAAGTTTGCTCCATCTGCAAAAATTTTAATATTATTGTAAATATTTTTTTTCATATAATTTTTCCTATCTCTTTAATCATCTTGGAGATGCTATTAAATTTATAATCATATAATTTTGGCTTTGGTTCATCATAGTTATAGTCAATATATATAGTTCTGCAATTCATACTTGCTCCAGCTTCAATATCTTTCCATCTATCCCCAATCATATAACTTTTTTCAAATTCGATGTTCCATTTCTTTCCAGCTTTTTTTAACATTCCAGGTTTGGGTTTTCTGCACATACAATTATCATTTTTCCCGTGAGTACAAACATAAATATCATCTACTAAAAAATATTTTTGAATTTTAGAATTAATTACTTTTAGAGAATAATTAGTTAATTTTCCATTTTTAATATCTGGTTGATTTGTTACTATAATAATTAAATAATTTTTCTCTTTAAGCTTTTTAATAAAATTAGAAAGTTCATAATTTAAAACTAAATCTTTTGGATATCTTGGAGAAAAAGGTTTATTATTTTTGATGGCTGATTTATTAATTATGCCGTCACGATCAAAAAAAAAAGCTTTATTTTTTTTCAATAATACTCTCCCACATAGTTTCTTTTTCTTTTAATTCAGGATGAGAGACCAACAAATGCCAAACTAAAGTTTGATAAGTTTCAGAAAATGGTGTCAAAAGTTTTCTGTTTTTTACTGGTATCACAAGTGAAACAGTAGAGTTTTTTGCAGCGTAACCATCAAATTTACCTACAATAGATAAAATTTTGCATTTTTTCTTTTTACCTAAATTTATTGCTTTAATTAAATTAACACTAATATTTTTTTTAATATTTCCACCACCAACAGAAAAGATAAATATTATGTCTCTACTATTTAATTTACTTGTAATGAGCCACTGTGAAAAAATTTCTGACCATCCCTCATCGTTAGTTCTCGCTGTCAACTCAGAAACATTATCTGTGGGTGCATATGCCTCAATACCTATAATTTTTCTAAAGTCATTTACTGCATGAGATGCATTTCCAGCACTACCACCTACACCTAAAAAAAAAATTCTTCCTTTTTTTTTTTTACAATTTTTTATTATCTTTACCATTGCACCAATCCTTTCAACATCAAGATTTAGTGAAATATCTGCAGATTCTTTTAAAAAAGATTTAATAAAATTTTTCATATTTATATTATCCTTGTAATACCATTAAAATCAAAATTAAATCTTAATTCATCTATTCCTTCTTTTGCCATTGTTTTAACTAATTTTTTTTTATCATTTGCATAAAATAACAAAAAACCTCCACCTCCAGCCCCAACTAATTTTCCACCGATTGCACCATTATTTAAGCCCAGTTCGTAGAGAGATCTTATTTTAGAATTAATTGTTTCAGGTGAGCGTTCATATTTACATCTCCATTGTTCATTTAAAATTTCTGCAAAACTTTTAAGGTTTCCACTTTCCAAAAATTTTTTACTCTTAATTCCGAGCTCCTTATTGTATTTAAGATTCTTAATAATTTGTTTATTTTTTTTCTTAGTTTGCAAGTTTTGATTTTTTAGAATCTTGTCAGCATTTCTTGAAAATTTAGTAAAAAAAAGACACAAATTATCTTCTAATTTTTCTATAATGTCTTTCGATATTTTCAATGGCTTAACAATTACACCTTTTCTTGTAAATTTATAACTATTTATACCCCCATAAACTGAACTAAATTGATCTTGTTTTCCAACATTTCTTTTTAAATCCTGTATTTCAATTTGGCAAGCCTTCTCCGCCAAATCATAATGACCAATAGATCGATTTTGATATGAATAAATTGCTTTTATAAGTCCTGCCGTAAAGGCACCCGAAGAGCCAACTCCAGTACCAGCTGGTACATCTGCTGCTACCTGCATTTCTATTTTTTTTTGATTTGGAATGTATCTCTGAAAGACTTTTTTTATTATTGGATGTTTAATGTATTTAATTTTTTTAACTTTTTCGTGTTCAGAATATTTTAAAAAAATATAATCTTTAAATGGTTCATACAAACTAATGTAAATGTATTTATTTATTGTTGCTGAAATTAAAAAACCTTCATGTCTATTATAAAAAGATGGTAAATCTGTTCCTCCTCCTCCAAAAGTTATTCTCAGTGGACTTTTGATCAAAATCATAACTAATTATAATTAAATTTTAACATAGCAATAGCTGGTGAATTTTCTAAAACTAAATAAACAACTTTATTTTTTACATCAAAATCAATATCTCTTATTCGTTCATTTATAACGATTTTATTTTCCTGAAGTATACTTTTAAAATTATCATCAAATACCAAATGATATAAAGTTCTATGACCTTGCTTTGGTAACCATCCCATAGACCCTAAAAAAACACTATTTTTTGGTACTTTATTATTAAAATCCTCTGGAATTAATTTTACTCTTCCAATTCCAATTGAAATTGGCCAATATTTTAAAGGTTCTATGAAGCCATATTTTGAGTGAGATTTTTTAAGTGGAGCCTCTGGTCTAGGGTATTTATTGTTATAGTGATCTCCATAGGACGAAATTGGCCATCCATAATTTTCAACTTTATTTTCAATATCAAAGTTAATATTTAGCTCATCTCCACCTCTTGGACCGTGCTCACTCATTATCAATACTTTATTATTTTCCTCATAATATAATCCTTGAACATTTCTGTGTCCCATAGAGATTACATTGTAATTTTTGTTTTTTATATTTATTTTAACAACTTTTCCAAAAATTGAATCTTTATCTTGAGCTCTTTTTCTGTCTCTAAACTCTCCTATGCTAAAAATTATATGTTTCATATTATCACTTGAAAACATAGTACCACCAGTTTGATGGGCATTCCATTCTTGGTAAGAAGTTGGAACACAATCTTCATATACAAAGAAATCTTTGAATTTTAAATAAGTATCACTAATTTTTGATCTTATTATCGATGTATTATAACAATCTAATTTTTGTTCTCTTGTATAAGATAAATAAATATATTCATCTTTAATTAGTAAATCTTTTACACTTATACGATCTATATTAAAAAAATTTTGATCTAAAATTATTTGCTTTAAATTGGTTTCAATTAATTTAATAGGTATTTCTTCAGAATTTATGTTTGACTTATCATATGACATGATAACACCATTTCCAGTAACAAAATAAACTTTTTCATTTGTTTGTTCTAAATATCCAATAGGTTTTTGTTCCCATTCGTAATAGTCTAAATCAAAAAATGGTATTGTAAATTTTTTCAATTTATATTTTTTACTATCTGTAGAAACAATATTTTCATCTTGAATAAGTTTAAGGTATAAATCCATATTTTTCATATGATTCTCAGACAAATTTCTCCATTTTAAAACTCTTTTTTTATTTATTTTTATATTTTCATTTTTAAGTTTTACTGATTGTTTTTCTAATTCTTTAGCTTTGAAGTAACTTAAATTTTCTTTTAAGTATCTTTTAAAATTATCAGGAACTTTTGATTTTATATAAGAAAACTTATCTGCATCTCCAGTTGATTTTATAATTGCTAAAAACGGAACAATTAAAATTATAAGTGTAAAAATAATTATAAGTTTGGTTTTATTTTTTTTCATTTAAAAATTTTTTTGAATAGTTGTTTTGATTTAGAATTCCAATTTTATATATTACTATCTTCTTAATACAATCTTTCATTTAACTAAATTAATTTTTTGATTTTTAATAAAGTAAATTTTGTCACAATGCGTCAAAGACACACCTTTATGTGCAATATTAATAATTGTCATTTTTTTATACTTTAAAAATATTTTTTTAATAATTTTTTTTTCTGTTTTGCCATCCAACGCACTAAATGCTTCATCTAAAATTAATAATTTTGGATTATTATAGAGAGCTCTAGCTAAACCCAGCCTTTGTTTTTGTCCACCAGACAAATTAATTCCTCCCTCTCCAATTATTGAGTTAATTTTAGATTTTGACTTTCTTACATACTTTAAAAGACCAACATCCTTCAAAACTTCATAAATTCTTTTATTATCTGATTGATTAGCTTTTTGCCCAAAAGTAATGTTTGATCTAATAGTATCATTTAAAAGATAAGTGCCTTGAGATACACAACCTATATTTTTACCCCAAATTTCTTTATAAAAGTTAATTTTTTTATTATCAATTATAACCTCTCCGTCATCTGGCGTTATTAAGCCTGTAACGATATCAATTAATGTGCTCTTCCCAGACCCCGTACTTCCAATTAAACCTATTTTTTCTCCACAATTAATGGTTAAATTAACTTGATTTAAAACTTTAACATTTTTGTCATAACTATAACTTATTTTTTTCAATCGAATATATTTTTGAAAATCTAAATTTCTAAAGTTTTTTTTATTTTTGGAATAATTTTTTTTTATTTCTTTATATACCTCAAAAACTGACGGTATGTGAAATCTTAAAATTTGCTGTGATGATATTACTCTGTTAAAAGATGGCATTAATCTAAAAGAAGCGGCCGCAATAAAACCTAGCGTAACAATAACTTCTTCGAACTTATACTCTCTTAAATTAAGAACTAACATCATTAGGCAAAAACTGAAAACTAATATAATTTCAACTGTAAATCTTGGTAGATTTTGAAATGTTAAATATTTTTTTACTGAACTAGCATAGGAAAAAAGTGAGTTTTCATAATTTTTTAAAAATTTATTTTGTAAGAAATAAATTTTTATATCTCTTATATTTTGAAAAATTTCACTAGAATTTTGTAAAATTTTTTGATCAAAAACGAAACGCTCTTTACCTAATTTAGATATAATTTTTTTTGTAAAAAAGATATAAAATAACAAAAAACTAATCAAAATAACTAAAATATAAAATGTAGTAACCCCAAGGGTGAAGATCAGTAAAAATAGTATACCTATTATTACTAACAATTCTATTATAAGATTTAGAATCGGAGATATTACACCATAAACAAATGAACCGCTTTCGTCTTTTATATTCCTAATAAATTCAGAAGTGTTTCTCAAAAAATAATTTTTGTAAGGCATAAATACATATTGATCCATAAGTTTTAAAGAAATTGTAGCTTGTAAAAAAGAAGTATATTTATTTTGATAGTAATTAAGAATTAACAATAAAAAAAATTTAATTAGAAAGATTGAAAATAATAAAATAATGGTAAAAAATATTTGCTGAGAGTGATCTAAACTTGAAATATATAAATTTTCACTAAAAAAATTTCTTAAAAAACTCTCGTCCTGTAAAATTGTAATTACAGGAATTATCAATCCAATAGATAATAATTCTAGAATAAAAGAGCATATAATCAAAAAACCTAACAATACAAATTTTGAAAAACCAAATTTTTTAATGATAAATAAAGTTTTACTTAAAAATTCTAAGTTAAATAAATTCATTTCACTTTTGTACATCTAAATTCCGAGGAATCTACAAATGATTTAATATGATTTTTTAATTTTTCATCCAAATCATTATTACAAATATTCATCCATTTTTCGTAAACAAAGCTTGATTGATAGTTAATATTGTTGTTATCATTTTCGATTTCATCAGGAAATAAATAAAAACCGTGTAAGTATCTCATATAAAAATATTCATATAAAAAATTTTTATCATAGTTGAGATTAATTTTTTCAAAATTGTCAATTGCATAATCATAATCGTTTATATTTTCAGCATGATAATTAAATTCATACGAGCAATGAGGATTAATTTTGCCAGCATTTATCACAGGTTTTTTAAAATATGCGTACTCAAGTCCAATAGTTCCATAAACAGTTAGTATAAGATCTATGCCCTCATTTATAAGCTGACTATGTGTGATATTTTTATCAATTAATTTTAATTTCGGATATTTCTTTAAAAAGAAATCAATTGTAACTTTGTTTGAATCAAACTCTAAAGGATGAAATTTTATGTACCAATCATTATTAGAGTTAATTGTTTTTTTTCCTAAAAAATCTATCCAATCATAAAAATCATTAAATATGTTTTTCCCAAATGCATTTGGTGCATCAGAAAAATGATGAGCTGCTATTAAAATTTTTTTTTTCTGGTTAAAACCCAATACTCTTTTATTGAAATTTTTAGTCATCAATGGGCTTTCTGCTGGTAAAGCTGTAACCTTGTTTTCAATAGTTTTTTCACCTGAGAATTTTCTATCAATATATTTTTTACCTTCCTTAATTGAATTTAGTCTTGCTTGATTATCCAATTTTTTAAATTCATCAGCAAAATATTGCATGTCAAAAATATTTTGATTTTTTTTATCATGTGAGAATATGAAAAAAGATCCAGCTGAATAAGCTTTAATTTTCCTACTAATTGCTAATCTTAAAACAATGCCAAATTCATAAACGGTATGACTAACTATGACTGAAGAAATTTTGTTTTTATTAAAAAAATCATCCCAAAAATAAAATAGATCAATAAAATCTTTTAAGTAATTTTCAAAAAGTTTAGAATTTATGTCAATTGTTGGCAGATCAAATTTTCTTAAAAAACCATCATAAATTAAATCTCCGACATTTACATTCTCAAGACTTATTTCATAAACATCGCTTTTAGTTTTTAATTTGTTTTTAACACCCTTAAATTTTTCTAATACTAATCTCCTATTATTTTTCTCTGGTATAATGTTTCTTTCAACACCAAAAGAATAATAAATATATTTGAAAGATACTAAAAAAAAAAATTTAAAATAAAAAATAAATTTTCTAAAAGAATTAAAGAAAAAACTTGGATTATAAGAAAAAATTCTTGAATTGAATTTTTCTGAGAGAATATTTGCTAAATATGAATAAACTATATGAGAGTCGCATAAAGCATTATTTTCAACTAGTATAATAGAATCTCCAGAATTTTTTTTGTTGAATTTTTTTTTATTATAAAAATAATATTTCCAAAGATAAAAAAAACTTTGAAATCTGTCGAACATCTAAATTACCTTGTTTTTGGAATTAAATAAACAGACGGTCTCACTACATTGCAATTCTTACATATAGATATAAATTTTTTTGACTCGATACTCTTTCTTAAATTAGTGTAGAAAGAATTATTCCATATTTCATCTAAACCATTATTCATAATATTTCCCATTTTAAGTTTTGTTGTTAAATCATAACAACATGGTACAACATTACCATCTGATCTAATCGTTAAAGTTTCATCTAAATGATCACAGCTATCTTTATCTTTTCCATCTTTAATAGTTACTTTTTCAAAGTCATTGATTTCGTTGTTCATTGATGGCCATTGCATAGCAAAGAAACTTTTAAAATCAACATCTTCATCTTTAAAATTTTCCAAAATCCACTCAGCAGTTTCGGGAGAAATATGGTCACTTACCGAACTTTTTTTTTCAAAAAACTGAGTGCTACAAATGTTAATTTTAAGTTTTTTGTTTCCTAAAATTTTTCTCTGTTTTAGAAGCTCTTTTATATTTTTTAAAATTTTTACTGTATCACTTTTTCTTCTTATTTTTTCGCTATCTTCCGCTGACTGACCATCTAAAGAGAATTCTATTAAATCCAAATTACTTTCAACAATTCTTTTTATAATTTTTTCATTTAAAACAGTTCCGTTAGAAACTGTTTTAACGAATATATTATTATTTACTTTTTTTATTTCATTTAACATATAAAAAAAATTTTTGTTCAAAAAAGGCTCACCACCATGATAAAGAACAATAACTTTAATGTGCTGAATATTTTTTTTTATTTCTAAAATTATTTTCTCAAAAACCTCTAAAGACATTATTCCTCTGGCCATTTCAATTGTACCAGTTGGACAATGAATACAACCTAAATTGCATTTGCTAGCAGGTTCTATTCTTAATACTTTTGGAAAAGGTTTTATCATCTCAATTAAATATCTTTTTCAAAAATTTCTTTCATTTTTTTTAGTTGCTTCACTGAAACGTATTTATCATTGTTAAGACTATTATATGAAAAGTTTTGTTTACATAACTTACCAGGTTTATCATCTGATTTTTTTATAAAATCTTTTACTTTCCAAGATAATAGATCTACTGCAGTGGGTAATATTACAAAGTAATTTTTAAATTCAACTGTATTATAAGAATCTGAGCTAGTTATCATTTCTTCGTGAATTTTTTCACCTGGACGTATTCCAACCTTTATAATTTTTGCATTTTGGGCAAAAGCTTTAATTACATCAACAATTTTGTAAGAGGGTATTTTCGGAACAAATAGTTCTCCACCCCACATTTTAAATAAACAATTAATTACAAAATTTACACCTTGGTCTAATGTTATAGTAAATCTTGTCATTCTTTCATCGGTAAGAAAGATTTTTCCTAATTTTGATTGTTCTAAAAACAATGGTACAACAGAACCCCTAGAACCAAATACATTTCCGTATCTAACAACTGAAAATTTTTTTTTTGAATAATTATTTGAAGCAATAAAAATTTTATCAGCTGCAAGCTTTGAAGAACCATACAAATTTATTGGTGCGGCGGCTTTATCTGTACTTAATGCAATAGCTCTATCTACTTTAGAATCTACTATAGCATCTATAACGTTCTGAGTTCCAATGATATTTGTTTTTATAACTTCAAAGGGATTATATTCAGCTGTTGGTACTTGTTTTAATGCAGCAGCATGAACAACAATATCTACACCTTTTATCGCAAGTTTTATACGATCTAAATCTCTAATATCACCAATAAAGAATCTTAATTTATTTTTATAAGCTTTAAAATCTAGTGCCATTTGAGATTGTTTAAGTTCATCTCTACTATAAACAATAACTTTTTTAATTTTAAATTGATTTAATATTGTTTTAATAAATCTTTTTCCAAATGATCCTGTACCACCTGTAACTAAAACTGTTTTATTTTTATAAAAGTTTTTAATTTTATTTTGCATATTTTTTTATAATTGATTTTATAGTTTTTATTATAAATTCTTGTTTTTTATTATCAATTTTCAAATGTATAGGTAATGATACACTATTAGCTTTGTATTCTTCACATTGAGGCAATTTTTTATACTTTTTCTTATATAATTTAAAATCGTAAGTTGGAATGTAGTGAAACTGACTAATAATTTTTTTATCATACAATTTTCTCATGAAACTATCTTTGTCAATATTTAATTTTTTAAAATTAATATTTGCCAACACTAGATGATAAGATGGTTCAGTTTTTGGTTCTGGTTTTACAATTGAAATTATATCCATAAATTTATTTAATCTTGTAAAATATTTTAAAAAAATTTCTTTTCTTTTGCTTAAAATCTTGTTTATGCTTTTTAATTGTGAAACTCCTAGAGCAGCGTTTATATCGCTTAGTCTATAATTGTATCCAATATTATCTACATCATATGACCAATGCTTTGTATTATCTTTCTTTATACCGTGTGATCTTATCTCTTTGACTATTTTTGATATCTTTTTGCTATTAGTGGTAACTAATCCTCCCTCACCAGTTGTGATGGTTTTTAAAGGGTGAAAAGAAAAAGTTGAAATATCTGAATGTTTACAAGATCCTAATAAAAACTTTTTGTTTTTATATGTATATTTAGATCCAAATGCATGACATGCATCTTCAATCAAATAACAACTATATTTTTTTTTTAATTTATAAAAATTTTTAATATCTCTGGGGTATCCTCCGTTATACATTGTCACTATGGCTTTTATTTTTTTTAGATTGTTTTTTCTAATGCAATCCTCAATATTTTTTGAGTTTACCTGTCCAGTCGTTGCGTCAATATCAGAGAAATAAATCTTTGCCTCTAGAGATAAAGCCATATTAGCAGCAGCAATAAAATTTATACCAGGTAAAATAATAACATCATTTTTTTTTAAGCCTATTGAAAGGTAAGCCAAATGCAATGCAGATGTTCCACTGCTACATGAGATTGCATATTTAGCTTTTAAAAAATTAGCAGTTTTTTTTTCAAATAGATGTACAAAAGGTCCAGTAGTAATTAAAGAATTTTTTAAAGACTTTTTAACTGAATATAAATCTATTTCGTGAATTTTCTGACTTCCATATGGAATTAAATTTTTTGGATTTTGCATTTAATTTCAAATTTATTTATTTAAAGCATCAGTTAACGATTTAAACAATCTAAAAATGTGTTAAAAATAGATAGTAAATTTATCTAAGGGCATATTTCTTATCTGATAAATTTACTTTACTATAGTGTTTTTTTTTACTATTAACTGAATTAATTTACTTCATAAATGTCTCAAATATAATAAAAATATTGTTATGAATTTAGAGACACAATATAAAAAATTCTATAAAATTATACAAACACTTCCTGAAGGACCACTTTTTAGTAAATTAGAAATTAACCCCACAGAACTTTGTAATAGAAGATGCTCTTTTTGTCCAAGAGGACAAGGATACCCAAATAAAAATGAACATATCAGTTTAGAGGTAATAGATAAAATTTATAAAGACCTTAAAGAATTAAATTATAAAGGTTTAATAGAAATTTGTGGGAGTGGCGAACCACTGTTATCAAAAAATTTATTACCTTTGGTGAAAAAATTAAGTAAATTTAATTTATTAATTACCTCAAATGGCGATCGACTTACAACTGATAAAATTTTAGAACTAAATAATAATGGTGTAAATTATTTTATAGTGAGTATGTATGATGGTGAAGAGCAAATTAGTGAATTTAAGGAAAAATTTTTAAAAGCTAAAATTGATGAAAATAGATTTTGGCTTAGAAAAAGTTGGTACGAACATACCCATTTTAATAACAGAGCTGGATCAGTTGAAGAGTTTCAAAAAAAACTTGCAACACAACCATGTAATATACTCCATTATCAATTAGATGTTACTATTAACGGAAATGTAGAATTTTGCTGTCATACAGCTTGGAAAAATAATTATTACCACGGAAATATTTTATCATCATCATTAAAAGAAATTTGGTATGGAAAAAAAATGCAAAGTTACAGAAAACTATTAGAAAAAGGAAGAAAACATACGCCTTGTAAATCATGTAGTGTTGGAGGAACTAGATACGGGCAAGAATTCGTAGAAAAATGGAATGAACTTAGTAATTAATTAAATTTTTTTTTTAAATATTTTAAATAATTTTTTTTCGTTGAAATATTTTTTAAAATTTTGATATTTTTTTTAAATTTAATATAATCAGTATCATAATCTAGTGTAAGTCTTATTTTTGAAAAATCTTTACTAATCATTTTGAAATTATTTTTTTTTTTAAAAATATTTTTATAAATCCAAGGTGTCACGTGTTCTTTGTCAAAAGGTGAGCTTGTATTTTCATACATTTTTTTTATCAAGTCAAAATTAATAATCTCACAATCAAAACCAAGTGGTAAATATCTCGGATTGTTATTTGTCAAAAAATTTAGATTATTTCTTTTATAATATTTTATCATTTCATCAACAATTACAGGGTTTAAAAATGGACAGTCAGAAGTAATTCTGATTAAATTTTTAATTTTGAATTTTTTAGAACAAAAATAATATCTTTTTAAAACATCGTTTTCATTAATCCTTTTTGAAAAAAAAATTTTAATTTTATTTTTCTTAGCTATT
>MDTD01169099.1_pt1 | contig 12943 bp, 11 predicted proteins | sample 811221 | NCBI WGS metagenome assembly MDTD01 (sample SAMN05326646, study PRJNA326480) | marine metagenome | isolation source: seawater | place: Pacific Ocean: South West | collected 2011 | reverse complement strand
TGGTATAGATAATGATTTATTTTATAGAGAAAATACCCTAATGTTATTTGCTGATGCTAAAAAAATGACTGAGGATATAACTAAAAATCTATAGGAATAAATCTTGAGAACAAAAATTTTTTGCGATATTGCAGATTTAAATGTAATTAAAAAGTTCTCTTCAAAGAAAATAGTAAAAGGTTTTACAACCAACCCATCCCTCATAAGGAAAGCTGGAGCTAAAGAATACATAGGGTATTGTAGAAAAATTTTAAATATATCCAAAAATAAACCAGTTTCGTTGGAAGTTTTTGCTGATAGTAATTCAAATATGATTGAACAAGCAGAAAAATTGAAATTATTAGGAAAAAATGTTTATGTTAAAATACCTTTTTGTAATTCAAAAGGTAAATTCACAGGAAAAGCTATAAGATTTTTAAATAATAAGAACATTAAATTAAATATAACTGCAGTTTATACCGCAAAGCAAACACGACAAATATTAAAAAAAATAAATAAAAAAACTAAAGTAATAATTTCTATTTTTGTTGGAAGAGCATCAGATAAAGGAAAAGATCCTTTGCCTGAATTAATTAAAAGTATAAAAATTTCAAAACGTTTTAAAAATGTTGAAATTTTATGGGCAAGTGTAAGAGAACCTTATAATTACATTTATGCAAGAAAAATAGGATGTCATATTATAACTGTTCCACCATCCATAATAGAAAAAATTGAAAATTTTGGCAAATCTTTCACCCAACTTACAATTGAAACAGTAAAAACATTTTTATCAGATAGTAAAAAATCAAATTTTAAAATTTGATGTTAAAAAAAAAAGCAATATCCAATCAAAATATTTTTATTTTTTTTTCACTTTATATAAGTCTATTAATTGGATTTTATTTTGGTGAAAATTTAAATTTTGGATCAAAGAATGATTGGTTTGGTTCTAGTATTGATCCTATAAAAGATTTTTCAAAAGATTTTATAAATACACTTCTTAATTATGAAATATATAATCATAGACATTCACCAGTATATTTAATTTTTTTAAGCTTTTTACACAAAATTGGTTTATCCTTTGACTTGATAAGATTTGCACACTTAAATCTCTCATTAGTTTTGATTTTTGTGTTATTTAATTGTTTAAAGTTTAAGTTTAAAAAAATTAATCCAAATATTTTATTTTTAATTTCAATATCAATCATGTTATCCCCGACATTTCGATCACTTGCAATTTGGCCAGATACGAGAATAATTGGGTTAATATTATTTGCTTTATCGATATTTGAATTTTTAAAATTTGAAGAAAGTAAAAAAAGTATTCACTTTTATAAAAATATATTACTATTAATTTGTTCATCTTATATAAGTCCAAATTTTTCTATTTTCATAGTTTTCTTTTATTATGTTTATTTTTGTAAAATGAATTTTAATTTAAAAAACATACTATATGGAATATTAATATGTATTTTTCTATCGCTTCCTGTGTTTTTTTACCTTTTTATTTTAGACGTAAATTTTTTACTTGCAAAAACACCAGGTTTAGATGAATTAACATCAAAAAGTCTAAGTCTAAACTTATCTAACAAAATATTAATAATAAGTTCAATTATCTTCTTTCATATGTTGCCTTTTATTATAAATATCGATTTCTTAAATAAATTGAAAATTTATATAAAAAAAAATTTTTTTTTTATTTTAGTTTTTTTGTTAATAAACAGTATTTTTTTTAATTACTCTTTAAATTTTACTGGAGGTGGAATTTTTTTTCAGTTATCAAATTATTTATTAGGAAATAATTTAATATTTTATATTTTTTGCTTTATTTCCTTAAGTGTTTTGACTTATTTTATCAGCTGTAGCTTTACTAACTTAATAATAATTTCGATTCTTATAGTATCAAATATTCAGAATACAATTTATCACAAATATTTTGACCCACTAATATTAATTATCTTTTTCACTATATTTAATACATCATTGGTTGAGGAATTTTTTAAGAAAAAAAATAATCTTATTTATTTGTATATTTTTTATCTTGGATATATTTTACTAAGATATGCTAAAAATACATTTTTTTAATATAGATTTAGACTATATCTATATTACACCTGATTATAAATGCTTGAAAAAAAATTAGAAATATTTTCAAAAAAAATAAAGAGTAAGTTTCATTTTAATTATAATTTAAAAAAACTTAATTGGTTCAATATTGGCGGTGAAGCAAAAGTGTTTTTTAATCCAGAAAACTTAAATGATTTAAGTATTTTTTTAAAAAATTTTGGTAATGAAAAAAATATCTTTGTTCTTGGGGCTGGATCAAATGTACTGATAGATGATGGTACTTACGATGGTATTTTTATTAAATTAGGCAAAAATTTTTCTAATATTAGTCTTTTACCAAATAATATTATTGTCAGTGGTGCAGCGGCCACAGATAAAAAATTATCAAATTTTGCATTACAAAATGAGATAAGTGGCTTTGAATTTTTGTCATGTATACCTGGAACAATTGGAGGTGGTTTGAAAATAAATTCAGGTTGTTATGGAAGAGAATTTAAAGACATTTTAGTGTCAGTTCAAGTAATTGATAGAAAAGGAATAATAAAGACTATCCCATCAAATTACATTAACTTTTCGTATAGAAGTAGCAGTCTAGATAAAAATTTTATTTTTTTAAGCGCATCTTTTAAGGGTGAAAAAAAGGAATTTTCCAAAATACAAACGGAGATGGAAAATTTAAAGAAGGAAAAAAATATTACCCAACCATCTAGAATAAAAACTGGAGGAAGCACTTTTAAAAACCCAATTGATCAAACACAAGAGAAAGTTTGGGAATTAATTAAAAAGTCCGTTCCCCTTAACGTTTCATTCGGTGATGCCTCAATTTCTGAAAAACACTGCAATTTTTTGGTTAATAAAGGAAATGCATCGTTTGAGGATATGAAAAAATTAGTCGAATATATTAGAAAAAATGTCAAATCTAAAACTGGTATTAATTTAGAAACTGAGATTGAAATAGTTGGCAAATGAAAAAAAAAATTTTAATTTTAGGAGGTGGTCTATCTAAGGAAAGGTTGATTAGTTTAGAAACATCAAAGCAAGTCAAAAATGCATTAAAAAAAAAATATAAAGTCAAAATGTGTGATCTTGATAGAAACTTTCTTTTCAACGTTCAAAAATTTAAACCAAATATTATTTTTAATGCTTTACACGGCAGGTTTGGTGAAGATGGGTATGTTCAATCAATTTTTGAGAATCAAAAAATTAGATATACACACTCTGGTGTTTTATCTTCTGCTACTGCTATGGATAAAATTTTATCTAAAGAGATATTTATAAAAAATAATATTCTAACACCAAATTTTATAAAATATGACTTTAAAAAAATAAGTAAAAATAAAACAATAAAAAAGATTGAAAAAAAATTAAATTTTCCTGTAGTTATAAAACCTGTTTCTGAGGGGTCGAGTGTTGATGTATTCATATGTACAAAAAAAAATTTTATAAAAAATTTAAATAAATTAATAAAATATAAAGAGGTTCTTATTGAAGAATATATTGGAGGAAGAGAAATTCAGGTTGCTATTTTAGGAAAAAAAAAACTAGGAGCAATTGAGTTAAAACCAAAAAGAAAATTTTACGATTATAAGGCAAAGTATAGCACAAAAGCAAAAACTGAACATATAATACCCGTTGATTTGCCCCCTAAAAAAATGAATAAAGTTTTAGAAATTGCATTAAAAGCCCACAAACTTCTTAAATGCAGAGGAGTCACTAGATCTGATTTTAAATTTTATAAAAATAAGTTTTATCTATTAGAGTTAAATACTCAACCCGGAATGACAAAACTTTCACTAGTCCCTGAAATTGCAGCTTACAAAGGAATGAGCTTCATACAATTATTAGAATGGATATTAAAAGATGCGTCAATTAATAAATAAGAAATTTAAAATATATTTATATATTTTGATCTTATTATTCTTATCAACTTTTTATAGTCCTAATACCCAAAGCTCTTTAAATAATTTTTTTAAAATAAAATATATTCATATATTTCCAGATGAAATAAATATAAAAGAAATAAGTAATTTATATAATCAAAATATTCTAAAAATAGATATTAAAATATTAAATAAAATTATTGAGAGGTATCCATTTATAAAACACCTTCAAATAAAAAAAATTTACCCAAATACAATTAAGGTAAATTTTGTACCAGCAGTTGCAATAGCAAAAATATATATTAACAATGAAATTAATTATTTAGGTGATAATAGTAAAATTTTTCAAAGCAAAACAAAAAAAAATTTTATACCATTAATTTTAGGTGAAAATGATGTTAAAAAATCGGTTGAAATCATAAGATTGCTTAAAACATCTTCTTTTAAACAAAAAAATATAAAAATTATAAAGATATATCCTACTAAGAGATTTGATTTAATACTAAATGATGAGACTGTTTTAAAATTTCCAATTAATTCAGACTTAGATATATTTGAGAAAGGTTATTCCTATTATATAAATAAAAATTTGAAATCAAGAACAATAGATTTAAGGCTTCCAAATAAAATAATAATTAATGAAAAATAATACTGAGATTTTCCTGAACTTAAATATTAAAAAAAACGAATTAAATTTTTTTGTTTATGAATTTTTAAAAAAAAAAACTACCTTTTCCAAAAATTTAAATTTTTTGTACAACAATCTTGAAGAAAGTATTATACAAAATAATAATGAAGATAATTTGAGAAATGCGATTCTCGACATAGAGAGAAAATTTAAGTCAACAGTCAATAAAATTAATTTAATGGTAGAAAAAGACTATTTAACATCTATTGATTTATCAATTAAACAAAATTTTGAGAACAAAAAAATAGAGAAAAAAAATATTGAATTTTTAATTCAAGATCTAAGATTACAACTTATTAAAAATAACCCAGATAAAAAATTTGTTCATATTTTAATAAGACGATGTTTAGTCAACAATGAAGAATTTCACAATATTCCAATAGGAACATTATGTAAAAATTTAATTATTGAAATAAGTTTTATATATTTATCAGAAAAATTTATTAAAAATTTTGAGATCTTATTATTAAAGAATCAAGTGGAAATTAAAAAAGTAATTTGTACGAATTATGCTAGATCGCTACTAGATTATGAAAATGATGAATTATCAAATGCTGGAATGAAGGTAATTAATAATTCTAATTTAAATGAGGTTCATATTTTACCAAAAGATGTGTTTAAACTTGGCTATTTTGAGAGATTATTTAATATTTTTTCGTAACTGTATTTTATCGTAATATTTGTTGTTTTTAGAAGATCCACTCTTGATTATATAAGCTGATCGTGAGCATTTTAAATCAAAAAACAATTAAAAAACAAATTGAGTTCAAAGGGATAACTTTGCACAGAGGTAGATTTGCTAATATGAGAATTATCCCATCACCACCTAATACAGGTATAGTATTTAAGAGAACAGATCTTAAAATAAATAACATAATCGAAGCAAATTGCTTTAACGTTAAAAATGCAGTTTTATGTACCACATTAAAGAATGAGTCAGGGGCTTGTATATCAACAGTAGAACATCTCATGGCCGCATTTTTTGGACTAGGTGTGGATAATGCCTTAGTAGAGATTGATCAAGATGAAATTCCAATTATGGATGGATCATCAAAAAATTTTGTAGAAGCTATAAGTAAGACTGGTTTGAAAAATTATAATGTCCCAATTAAAATTATTAAAATCTTAAATAAAATTGAGGTTGCGTCTGATGAAAAATATATTTCAATAGAACCTTCAAAGACATCCCTAGAAATAGATTTTGAAATAAAATTTAAAAACCCACTAATTGGAACTCAAAGAAATGTAATAAGTGTTTATGAGAATGATCTAAGTGATATTTTTAATTCTAGAACATTTTGCCTTTATGAAGATATTGAAAAATTAAAAAAACAAAATCTTGCTCAAGGTGGATCATTGGATAATGCAATAGTGGTAAAAAATAAAAGTATTTTAAATAGTGAAAAACTAAGAAATGAAAAAGAATTTGTTAATCATAAGATTCTAGATTGTATGGGTGATTTGTTTTTATCTGGGTACAAGATTATTGGCAAGGTAACATGTTCTCAGGGTGGTCATAAACTTACAAATCAACTTTTAAGAAATCTTTTTGAGGATGATAAAAACTTCACAATATTTGAACTTAAAGAAAAAATGATACCTAACTCATTTGTTAACAAAAAAGCTTTAAAATCCATAGCTTAAATTAAATTTTAGTTTTTTCATTTATCTGTTAAAAAATATTAATGCAGAATAATTTTAAAATAATTTATTTAATTTTAACCATTTTAGTTTTTTCTTGTTCATCTAATAAGGAAAAAATTTCAATTATTGAAGAGGAAAATCTAGAATTGCAAATGATAGATGCTTATAAAGAAGGCTACAAAGAATTGGAAAAAGGAGATGTTCTTTATGCCGCTAAAAAGTTTAATGAGGCTGAGTTATTATTTCCCCAATCTGAATGGGCGCCAAGGTCAGTATTATTATCAGCGTACGCATATTATTCTCAAAATTATTATGATGAAGCTCTGTCAGAATTAGATAGATATTTTAAAAAATATCCAAAACATAAAAACGCTGACTATGCTCATTTTTTATATGCAATGTGTTATTATGAAAATATAGTAGATGAAAAAAAAGATTTAGAACCATTGCTAGTTTCAAAAGAAAAATTTGAATTTATTGTAAGAAGTTATCCCGATACCGATTTTGCTCAAGATGCACAATATAAAATAAATCTAATTAATGACATTATGGCATCCAAAGAGATGTACTTAGGAAAATATTATTTAAAAAAAAAAAAATGGGTAGCAGCAATAAATCGATTTAAAAATATTTTAGAAAAATATGAAACCACAATATACGTTGAGGAAGCGCTACATAGATTAGTTGAGACAAACTACAGAATTGGACTAGTTGATGAGTCATCAAAATATGCAAGCCTTTTGGGATATAATTATCAATCAAGCCAATGGTATGAACAATCATATAAAATATTTAATAGAGAGTATGAAACTTCATTTGAAATTAAAAAAAATAAAGGCTCAGTTTTTAAAAAATTTAAAAAACTTTTTAGATGAAATCAGATATTTTAAATATTAAGAAAAATTATTTGGAAAAAATCAAAAAATTTCAAAAGTATAATGAAGCATATTATAATAAAAGTGATCCGATTGTTGATGATAAAATTTATGATAGTTTAAAAAATGAAATTCTTGAGCTTGAAAAAAACTACTCGTTTCTAAGCAGTAAAGAATCACCCTCTATTAACGTAGGATATCAGCCTTCGAAAAATTTTAAAAAAGTTAAACATAAAATACCAATGCTTTCATTAAATAATGCATTTAATAAAGATGATCTGGTTAATTTTGAAAAAAAAATAATAAATTTTTTAAACTTTAAGAATTCTTTTGAAATTGAATATAGTGTAGAACCAAAAATTGATGGAATATCAGCATCTTTGTTTTATAAAAGAGGGAAATTCGTTCAAGGTCTGTCAAGAGGCGACGGTGTGGAAGGTGAGGACATCACTGCAAACTTGAGCACGATTATCGATATACCTAAAATTTTGAGAGGAAAAAATATTCCAACTGAAATAGATATTAGGGGGGAGGTTTTTATAAAAAATACTGACTTTGAAAAATTGAATGAGAAATTTGCAAATCCAAGAAATGCTGCATCAGGTTCTTTAAGACAAAAAGATCCTCAAAAAACCAAAAAAATACCACTAAACTTCATAGCTTATACTTTTGGATTCTCCAAAAACCTAAATGTAAAAACTCAGTATGATTGTTTAAAAAACTTAAAGAATTGGGGATTTAAGATAAATAAATTTAATAAAATAATTAAAGGTGTTGACGATTTAATTAAGTATCATTCAGAAATCGAAGGTAAAAGAAAAGAAATTGATTTTGACATTGATGGAATTGTTTACAAAATAAATGATTTTGCTCTACAAAAGAGATTAGGTTTTATTGCAAATGCTCCAAGGTGGGCTATTGCACATAAGTTTTCATCAAATAAATCAATTTCCGAAATTCTTAAAATAGAAATTCAAGTTGGTCGAACTGGCGCTTTGACTCCAGTTGCAAAAATTAAACCAATTAATATTGGTGGAGTTTTAGTATCTAATGCTACACTTCATAACGAAGACGAAATAGAGAGGAAAGATATTCGAATTGGTGATGTAGTAACAGTGGAAAGAGCTGGCGATGTTATTCCTCGTGTTATTTCAGTAAATAAAAAAAAAAGAGATAAAAATTCAAAAAAGTTCAATTTTCCCAAAAATTGCCCCTCTTGCGGATCCTCGACTATTAAGGAGTACAATAAAACTACAAAAAAATTTGATGCTGTTAGAAGATGTATAAATGATGGTTATGGCTGTGAAAAAATTGCTATTGAGAAATTAAAACATTTTGTTTCAAAAGAGGCTTTTAATATTGATGGTTTTGGAAAAAAAATTGTAGAAAATTTTTGGTCTCTAAAACTAATAAGATATCCTCAAGATATATTCAAACTTGATTATCAAAAAATTTCTAATCTTGAGGGCTGGGGCAAGTTGTCTGCATCAAACTTAAAATATTCTATTGAGAAAAAAAAAAACATACCTTTCAGTAAGTTTATTTATGCTTTGGGAATTCGACACATAGGACAGGAAAATGCAAAATTGCTATCTAAAAATCTTAAAAATCCTGAAAATTTTTTTAATCTAGATAAAAAGAATAATTTTGATGAACTATTAAATATAGACGGAATAGGTGATACGCAAATAAATTCTATAAAAGAATTTTTTTCTATCAAGAAAAATATATCTATTTTAAGTGAGTTGAGGGAAAATTTAAATATAACTTCAGAAAAAAAAATTTCAAAAAATGGAATACTAAATGAAAAAACATTTATGTTTACAGGTAAATTAATTAATATAAGCCGAGCTGAAGCAAAAAGTTTAGTTGAAAAAAATTCAGGTAAGATAGTCAGCAATGTTAACAATAAGTTAGATTATTTAATTGTTGGAGATAAACCCACAAATAGAAAATTGAATGAAGCAAAAAATTTAAATATTAAGATTATCTCTCAAATTGAATTTTATAAAATGTTAAATATCAAAGATTCTTAATAAGCCACTTTCTTTCATTTTTGCTTAAAAATTTAGATATTTTGGAGTAAACAAACAAGTGATAATTAAATAAGTAATCTTTTTCTGGTTTTGTCAATAATTTATAATTAATTAGATCTTTATCAATTGGTGCCAAAGTTAAGTTTTTAAAAATTAATTTTTTTTTCTCTTTTTTAATGTAAATTAAATTTTCTATTCTAATTCCAAACTTTCCCTCCTCATAATATCCAGGTTCATTACTTAAAATCATACCCTCTTCAAGTTTAATGTTACTAAATTTTGATATTGACTGTGGTCCTTCATGTACATTAAGAAAATAACCAACACCGTGCCCAGTTCCATGCCCGTAATCAAGATTAAATTTTTTAAGAAACTTCCTCGCATGAAAATCTATCTTGCTTCCTGTATTTTCTTTTTCTACATTACTAGTAACAACTGCAATGTGTCCTTTTAAAACTAAAGTAAAAATATCTTTTATCCTATTAGGTTGTTCAGCAAAACATAGTGTCCTTGTTACATCTGTAGTTCCATATTTATATTGTCCTCCAGAGTCGCAAAGAAAAATATCCTTTTTTTTAATAACTCTATTCGTTTTTTTTGTAGATCTATAATGAACAATGGCACCATTTGCCCCAGTTCCTGCGATTGTATTAAAACTTGGGTATAAATATTTTTTATTTTTTTTTCTTAGTTTTTCTAGTTTTTTTTCAGCGTCAATTTCAGTAATTTTTTTCTTCCTTAAATTTTTAATCCAAAAAATAAATTTTGTTAATGCAGCACCGTCTGCAATGTGACTTTGAATTATGTTTTTAATTTCAACTGAATTTTTTCTTGATTTGTAAAGATAACAAGGATCCGTTCTGCTTATGATCGTAAATTTTCTTTTTATTTTATTTTCCTTTAAAACAGAAAAAGTTTTGTTATCAACAATAAACTTTGTTCCTTTAAGATTGTTTATAAATATTTCAAAATTACGTTTTTCTATAATTTGACTCAAAGATAATTTATTTTCTAAAAGCAATTTTTTAATTTTATGTTTTTCAGCAATCAAATAAAATCTTTTATTTTTGCTTAAAATTAAATTACAATTTGGTAAAGGCGAGAAAGGTGTATCTGTTCCCCTAATATTTAAAAGCCATGCCACATTCTCTGGAGCACTTATATATAAAAAATCAGCTTTTTTTCTTTTTATATAATTTGAAATTAAATTAATTTTTTTTTTATGACTCGCGCCTGTAACGTTATTTGGTAATGAGTAAAAAGGCTGCTCTTGATTTTTTTTTATTTTAAAAATTTCGTCTACCAAGTTTATTTCTAAACTTTTAAGTTTTATTCTTTCACCAAAAAAAAATTTTAATTGGCTATGTGTAAATAAATTTGGATCGTAACCTAATGTGATATTTTTGAATACATCTTTAGGTAATTTTTTATGTATCTTTATAATTTTAAAATTTTTCCCTGATTCAATTTTTGCCTGGATTGTGTACCTACTATCTACAAATAGGTAGTTTTTTTTCCTTAAAATTATAGCAAGCCCAGCTGAGCCGCTAAAGTTAGATATTAATCTTAGTCTATCATGTTTAACTTGCTCAGTAAAAAAACTATCATTTTTAGGAACAACATATCCATCAAAGTTATAATCAAATATTAAGTTGGTTAATTTGATTAAATTATCTTTACTCATTTAATTCTTTTTTGATATCTCAGCCAACCAGGACTTCTCGTTCCTTCCTCAACTTCAAAGTCTTGATTAAATTCAAAATCTTCATCTTGATTTTCGTTTTCATTTTTTAAAATATCTTTTTCCAAAAATTTTGATGGTAGTTCATCTATAAATCTTGAGGCAATACTATCAATCCAGTCTCCTTGATAAAATCTGTTCATTGAAAAAGATATGTAGGCTTTTTTCTTTGCTCTAGTTATACCAACATATGCAAGCCTTCTTTCCTCTTCCAAACCTTTTTCTCCTTTTTCCTCTAATGATTTTTGATTTGGAAAGAGACCTTCTTCCCAACCAGGTAAAAAAATTACATCAAACTCTAAACCCTTTGATGCATGCATAGTCATTAAATTAACTTTTTCACCCTCCCAATCTTGATCAATAGATGTAGCCAAAGACACATGATCTAAAAAACTTTCCAAATTATCAAATTCTTTCATTGCACTTAGAAGCTCTTTAATATTCTCTAATCTATTCTCATTTTCTAAATCTTTTTTATTTTTAAGCATAGAAGAGTATCCAGACTCATCTAGAATAATTTGAAGTAATTTTACATGATAAATTTTTTTAATTTTATGGTCAGATTGCCATTTTTCTAAAAAATTTAAAAAATTGGTTAGACCTATTTTTGCTTGAGGTTTAATTTTGTTAATTTCAATTAATTTCTTTGATGAAGAAACTAAATGAATATAATTCTGCTTAGAATATTCGTGTATTAATTTCATAGTAGTTTCTCCAATAGCTCTTTTAGGATTATTAACTATTCTTTCAAAAGCGAGATTGTCTTTTTCTTGGTTTACTAATCTTAAGTAAGCTATACAATCTTTAATTTCAGCTCTTTCATAAAATTTTATTCCTCCAATTATTCTGTAAGGTAGTCCAATTTTTAAAAATCTTTCTTCAAATTCTCTTGTTTGAAATATTGCTCTTACTAAAATAGAAATATTATTAAGTGAATATTCCTTTTTGAGTTTTTTCTCTATTTCGTCGCTAAGTCCTACCGCTTCATCTTTGCCATTTCTAAAACAATTAAGCTTCACTAATTCTCCTTCTTTAGAATTGCTTCTTAAAGTTTTACCTACTCGATTTTTATTATTTGAAATTAATTCTGATGCTACAGACAATATATTTTGAGTAGATCTATAATTTTCTTCGAGTCTAATTATTTTAGTATTTTCATGACTTTTATCAAAATCTAAAAAATTTTTTATTTCAGCTCCGCGCCAGCTATAGATAGATTGATCATCATCACCAACACAACATATATTTTTATTAATTTTTGAAAGAATATTTAACCATTTGCTTTGAATAGAATTTGTATCTTGATATTCATCAACTAAAACATATTTAAAATTTTTATTATAAAGATTACATATATCTTCATTTTTTTCTAAAATGTCTACGCAATGTAAAATAAGATCACCAAAGTCGCAGCAATTTAAATCGATTAGTTTATTTTGATAAATTCTATAAATAGGAAAAATAGTTTTTTCAAAAATATTTTTTCTATCTAAAATAACATTATCTGGAAACCATCCATTATTTTTCCATTTATCAATTACTGAGAGGATTAATTTTGGAGAAAGTTTTTTTGAGTCTATGTTTTCAGCTTTACAAATATTTTTTATAAGCCTAATTTGATCGTCAGTGTCTAAAATAGTAAAATTTGAGTTTAATCCGGCCGCTTTTGCATGTTTTCTTAAAAGTTTCGCACATATTGAGTGAAATGTACCGAGCCAACTTAATCCTGTAGCCTCTGATCCAAGTATTTTGCTTACTCTGAAGTGCATCTCTTTCGCAGCTTTATTTGTGAAGGTCACAGCTAAAATCTGATTTGGAAAGGCTTTTTTATTTTTAATAATATGTGCAATCCTTGCTGTTAATACCTTGGTTTTACCAGATCCAGCTCCAGCTACTACTAAAATAGGGCCATCCGTATTAACAACAGCCTCTTTTTGAGCAGAATTTAGGTTCTTTAAATAATCAAAGTTTATCATTTAGAAATAATCATTATAAATCAATTTATAATTCATGAAAAAAATAAATTTAAATTT
>MDTD01025489.1_pt1 | contig 12944 bp, 15 predicted proteins | sample 811221 | NCBI WGS metagenome assembly MDTD01 (sample SAMN05326646, study PRJNA326480) | marine metagenome | isolation source: seawater | place: Pacific Ocean: South West | collected 2011 | reverse complement strand
AGATATTTCAATGGTCTCATTAAACTTTGACTTTGCATTATTTTTTACAAGTTTAACAGCCTCATCGATACTGTACAAAGCTTGAGAGTCAGTTAGGTTTGAAATTTCTTTATATCTTTTTCCTGCATTTTTCATTTTTTTTTAATCCTTAATCAATAACTTCAAACCCCATTGAACGAGCAGACCCTTCGATTATCTTTGCGGCCTGATCAATAGAATTGGCATTAAGATCCTTCATTTTTTGTTCGGCGATTTCTTCTACTTGTTTTTTAGTTACTGTCCCAGCGCTTTCCCTTCCCGGTGTTGACCCGCCTTTTGCTAAATTCGCAGCTTTTTTTAATAAGTAAGAGGCGGGGGGTGTTTTTGTTGTGAATGTAAATGACTTGTCTTGATAGATAGTTATTGTTGTTGGTATTGGCATTTCAGGCTCAAGGTCCTGTGTTTCTGCATTAAAAGCTTTACAAAACTCCATAATGTTTAAGCCTCTTTGACCCAATGCAGGACCAATTGGTGGGGCTGGAGCAGCTTTTCCAGCTGGAACATGTAGTTTTAAAAAACCTTCAATTTTCTTTGCCATCTTCTATCCTTTATCTGAAACAACTACACATTACATATTTTTTTGTTAAAATCAAACACTATAGCTTTTCAACTTGATTATACTCTAATTCAACAGGTGTTGCTCGCCCAAAAATTGAAACTGCAACTTTTAATCTCGATCTTTCTGTATCAACTTCTTCAACCACCCCACTAAATGAAGCAAATGGTCCCTCAGCAACTCTTACTTGCTCCCCAATCTCGAATGATAATGTTGATAGAGGCCCATCAACGCCTTCTTGAACTTGCGTCATAATGCGGTCTACTTCTTCTTTCGAAATTGGTATTGGTTTGTTTTGCGAACCAAGAAAGCCAGCGACCTTGTTTGTTTTTTTTACCAAGTGATATGCTTCGTCACTCATTTCCATTTTAACAAGCACATAGCCTGGGAAAAACTTTCTTTCGGATTGAACTTTTCTGCCTTTTCTTACTTGAACAACGTCCTCAGTTGGTACGAGAATTTCACTGAATTTATCTTCCATACCCCTTTGAATGGCCTGTTCTTTAATTGAATTCGCTACTTGTTTTTCAAAATTTGAATATGCGTGTACTATGAACCAGTTGTGCGCCATGATTAACCACCAATACCCAAAATCAAACCAACAATCCAGCTTAACAATTGGTCTGCCAATAAGAAGAAAATTGCTGCAATGAATACGAAAATTAAAACCATAATCGAAGTAACTGTGGTTTCACGCCTTGAAGGCCAAGTAACCTTATCCATCTCGTTTTTGATTTCTTGCAGATATTTTATAGGTCTAAATTTTGCCATTATATTCTATGCTACTTATGTTAACGTTATGGCAGGAGTGGAGGGAGTCGAACCCCCAACCTTCGGTTTTGGAGACCGACGCTCTGCCAATTGAGCTACACTCCTGTATTAACTGAATTACTTGTCAATTAACGTTAGGTTATCTTTGACACCACGCCAGCGCCAACAGTCCTACCGCCTTCTCGTATAGCAAATCTCAAATTTTCTTCCATTGCTATTGGCGTAATTAATTCCACATCCATTTCAATGTTGTCGCCTGGCATTACCATTTCAGTACCTTGGGGGAGTGATACCACTCCAGTAACATCTGTTGTACGGAAATAAAACTGTGGTCGATAGTTTGTGAAGAAAGGTGTGTGTCTACCACCTTCATCTTTTGTTAAAATATATGCATTTGCTTTGAATTTTGCAAAAGGTTTAATTGAGGCAGGCTTCGCCAAGACTTGCCCTCTTTCAACTTCTTCCCTTTTGGTCCCTCTCAAAAGCACGCCAACGTTGTCGCCAGCCTCACCTTGATCGAGTAGCTTTCTAAACATTTCAACACCAGTACATGTAGTTTTTGTTGTATCTTTAATACCAACAATTTCGATTTCTTCACCAACATTGATAATTCCACGCTCAACTCTTCCAGTTACAACTGTTCCACGACCGGAAATTGAAAAGACATCTTCAATGGGCATAAGAAATGGCTGATCTTTTGGTCTGTCTGGTTGTGGTATATATGAGTCAACGGCAGACATTAATTCCATGATAGAATTTTTTCCAATTTCATCATCCCGTCCTTCTAGTGCTGCGAGTGCTGATCCCTTAACGATTGGTATGTCATCACCAGGAAATTCATAAGAACTTAGGAGCTCCCTGACTTCCATTTCAACTAGATCTAAAAGCTCATCATCATCAACTTGATCCACTTTGTTTAGATAAACCACAAGCGCAGGAACACCGACCTGTCTGGCAAGTAAGATATGCTCTCTTGTTTGCGGCATTGGACCATCTGCTGCATTCACAACTAGAATAGCGCCATCCATTTGTGCAGCACCAGTTATCATATTTTTCACATAGTCTGCGTGACCTGGGCAATCAACGTGTGCGTAATGCCTATTATCTGTCGTGTATTCTACGTGAGCGGTTGAAATTGTAATTCCACGTGCCTTTTCTTCAGGGGCTTTGTCAATAGCGTCATATGCAGAAAACTCTGCACCACCAGCTTCTGAGAGCACTTTTGTAATTGCTGCAGTTAATGTTGTTTTACCGTGGTCTACGTGACCAATTGTACCTATGTTACAATGCGGTTTACTGCGATCAAACTTTTCTTTAGCCATGTTTCTTCCTACCTTAATAGTTAGTAAATCATATTTTTATACGATTATTGTGTTAATGATGAATGAATTATTTATCATATATAGTTGATTATTTTAAAAAATCTACAAAAAAATAAACAAAAAAAATTTATTTTTTGGAGCGGGTGAAGGGAATCGAACCCTCGTCCTCAGCTTGGAAGGCTGCTGCTCTACCTTTGAGCTACACCCGCGGTATTATTCAAAGCAGATTGGTGGAGGGGGTTGGATTTGAACCAACGTAGGCTAAGCCAACGGGTTTACAGCCCGTCCCCTTTAACCACTCGGGCACCCCTCCAGTAGAAAAACCCAAATTGCTCTAGTGTCCAGCATGTATATGCAATAAACACTATACACCATTACACCAAAGATATATAAAAATCTAGAGGTATTAGCAATTATGAATAAATATACAAATCTTTACGGTTATCATGCGGTAAAACACGCCCTTCTTAATAAGGATAGAATTATCAAGGAAGTATTTATTACAAAAAATGCACACAAAAAAATTTCTGAAAATTATGAAATTGATTTAAATAAATTTAACACAAAAATCGTAGATTCTAAGGTAATCAACCGCATACTTGATGGCTACCAAGTACACCAAGGAATTTTGGCAATTTCTGAAAAGAAAAGAATTATAGAGATGAATGAGTATGATTTTTCGAATTGCAGACGAATTGTATTCCTCGATAATGTAGTTGATCCAAGAAATATTGGAGCCATTATTCGTACCTGCTCAGCATTCAACTGCAAAACAATAATTACAACCAACAAATTTGACCAACTTGATGAAGGCATAGTTGCAAAAGCTTCATCAGGTGGCTTAGAATATACAGATATAATTGCATCTAAGAATTTATCGAATTGCTTAAATGAGCTAAAAAAAAATAAATTTTGGATTGTTGGATTTGACAGCGAAGCAGAGTCGGATATAGAAGACTCAGTCTTTAATATTCAAGACAAGACAGTCTTAATATTCGGCGACGAAGGTAAGGGTATAAGAAAGCTTACGAAGAAACTTTGTGATATGACATATCGAATAAATACAACTGGCGAAATTCAGAGCTTAAATGTTTCGGTGGCCATTGGTATTATTTTGGACAAAATATCACTGGTGTCAGGATAATATAGTTTAGGATAGGTATTATCTATTCAATTTGAAAACATAATTTTAATTATTTTCTTTTAAAAAATTATTTTTTGTTTTAAATAATAATTGATCAAATGTGCCGGCTTAGCTCAGTTGGTAGAGCGGCTGATTTGTAATCAGTAGGTCGGGAGTTCAAATCTCTCAGCCGGCACCACAAGAAAGATAAACTTCAGATTATGAAACTGAATGAAAAGCAACTTCAAGTCTTCCAGAGAAAATTTAGCGATATCCTAAATGAAAAAGATATTATTACGGATCAAGACACCATTGCACCGCATCTAGCTGATTGGGTTGGAAACATTAATGGTTCTTCAGCATTAATGCTCACCCCGCGAAACAGGGGGCAAGTATCCAAAATATTACGTCTATGCAACACGGAAAATATCGCTATTGTCCCCCAAGGCGGCAATACGGGATCAGTTGCGTCTGGATTACCAAATGGAGAAATTATATTAAGTTTAAAAAAAATGAATAGAATTATCAGTGTAATGCCTGATGATTATTCAATCACAGTTGAGTCTGGATGCATTCTTAGCCAAGTCCAGGATGCTGCTTCGGATGCTTCAAGATTTTTTCCGTTGAGCATAGGCTCAGAGGGCTCATGTACAATTGGAGGAAACATATCTACAAATGCTGGAGGTATTTCAGTCTTAAAGTATGGAAATATGAGAGACTTGGTACTTGGCTTGGAGGTTGTTTTGCCTGATGGCAGGATAATGGATAGCTTGAAAAGATTGCGAAAAGATAATTCTGGTTATGCAACAAAGCATATTTTTATGGGCGCTGAAGGAACGCTTGGAATTATAACTGCAGCATGCTTGAGACTCTTCCCAAAAATAGAAAATAAAGTAACGGCTTTTGCATCCCTCAGAGATGTAGATGCAACTATACAGCTGCTTGAAACCCTAAAAAGTTTTTCTGGAGAATTATTATCCTCATATGAACTTATTCCAAAGATCGGTCTCGAAATTGCATTAGAGTATGGAGATGACCTAAAAAGTCCAATATCAGATGCACAGGAATGGAATGTAATAATCGAGTATTCAGACACGAAAAATAATGATAACGCAAATCAATCACTTCAAAATGCACTCAGCTATGCTATCGACAAGAAACTAGTTTGCGATGCAGCAATTGCTAGTTCACTCTCTCAAACTCAGAATATTTGGAAAATAAGAAAGGCAATTGTTGAACATCAACCAAAATTGGGTGGTGAAATTAAACATGACGTTTCAGTACCTGTATCATGTGTTCCTCAATTTATAAAGAGCACAACACAGAAATTGATTGAATACCTACCGGGTGTCCGACCTGTTCCATACGGGCACATTGGAGATGGTAATATTCATTTCAATGTCTGCCCTCCGATTAACTATAATGAAGATAAATTTAAAAAAAAAACAGAAGAGATTAGAGAAATTGTATATGGAAATGGTCATACCTTTGGTGGAAGCTTTGCAGCGGAGCATGGCGTTGGACTGATAAAAAAAGATCAAATGTTAAAATACAAGGATGAAGTTGAGCTACAATTAATGAGAGATCTTAAGCATTTACTTGATCCGAACAATATACTTAATCCTGGTAAAATATTTTAAAAGGCATGATTAAAAAAAGATACAAAGGGGCGATATTAGCCTCGATTTCAGCCAGCATTGGTGGCACAACAGTCGTACTTACACGGTATTTGATGCCAGACAGTGATCCATTTTCGTTGCCGGGTATCAGGTACGGAATTGGCGCTATTCTGCTGCTTATAATTTTATATTCATTAAGAAGGAACAAACCACTGGAGCTTATCGACTGGCAGCCAATAATGCTATTATCTTTCATATTTTATGTAGCATTTCCGTGGTCATTTGCAGCGGGATTAGAATACACTACCGCAGCGAGGGGGGCTATTGTATTTACCGCACAACCAGTAATAACACTAATTGTTGGTTCTATGATTGGAAAAGAGAAAATTACTATCTATAAGGTATTCGCTATATTTATTGCCGTTACAGGTATTTCAATAACATTGAGTGATGACATGAATGAGCTTGCACCAAATGCATTGTTGGGTGATTTTTTAATGTTTATCGCGGCATTTTGCAACTCACTTTACGTTCTAAATGCTGGGAAATTGATTGAAAAATATGGAAGCCTAACTTTTACAGCATGGCCAATGTTCATTGGGTCATCAATGATGTTAATTTTTGCTATTTTTTTTGGACAGCCATTTTCAGGTTCATTATCATTTGATACTACGCAATGGATGATATTATTAATTCTTGCAATACCAGGTGCAGCATTAATGGTATCCCTATTCATGTCATCGATCAATATGTCAACACCAACCGGTATAACAATGACGGTTGGATTTAACCCACTAACTGCGATCATACTAGGTGCTGTGATATTGAGTGAACCTATATCATCTAAGATATTATTCGGATTTTTTTGCGTTCTAACAGCTGTTGTTCTTGCCAACTATGAGAAATAATTACTAGCGTCTTCTGAAATTTTTCCTTGCCTGAGAACGAGTAGCAGGTGCTTTTTCATCTTTGTGTCTAAATATTATCCTGCCTTTATCTAGATCATAAGGTGTCATTTCAACCGTTACGCGATCGCCAATGAGTGTCCTGATCCTGTGTTTTTTCATTTTACCAGCTGTATATGCAACTATCTCATGCTCGTTATCGAGCATAACCCTAAATCGTGCATCTGGGAGAACATCCAATACCACGCCTTCTAACTCAAGTAGTTCTTCTTTTGCCATAAACTCTCACAAAGTTATTTTTAAATAATTTAACTTATCATATATCACACTGGCATTGTTAATAGTATATAATTTTATACTCAACATATAATGTCATAATGTTAAATTTTATGCGATGCGTTATCCTTGATAATGAAAATTAAACTCTAGTTTGGAGAACGCACTCCTTTAGCATCAAAATCCTTCTCGAAAAAAAATTTCTTCTGGAATTTGCACCAATCTTCAAATATCCATTCTTCAGTGAATTGTAAACATTTTTTTGGCATATAAATCTCTAAGTTAATCTCAATATTATCACATGCCCTAAAAGCGCTTGCTTTAGTCCTTGAGTAATTTTCGCCTTCAAATATATCCAATTTTCTTATTATTTGTTTATCGAGGTCCATTGCAATCAGACCATTTATTCTACTTTTTGAAGATAGGTCTCTTAATATCAAGGGGTAGTTTGCATTTTTTACTTTAAACAATTTATAGCCCTTCAAATAGCCATCAATCAAATTCATTTTTTTTCCTTGAGTGCCAATTACTGCTTCCCTTACAGCTTCATCTCTAAGGGTCCCGTAAAAAAAAAGCGTTTTTGTTTTCGCTACATTCATCACTTAGCCATTACTTAATTTATCTATTTATCCGTTTACCACACCAAATCAATCGTTTGGATCACTATACCATGCCGATATTGCATCTAAATCTTGCTTCTTTAAATCTTGAGAACCGTAAACACTCATGATTTCATTTAGCTCTGAAGCATCCTTTATCCCTGGTATAATTGTTGATATTTTCTCATTAGCAAGACAGAATAGTATGGCAATTTGTGCTAAACTTAAATCATCTCTACCTATTTGTAATTTCATTTTTTTCATAAGCTGATGTTCACCATATATTTGTTTATTTTGCAGTTTTTCTGATCTGACTCCATCAACTATTGCACCATTGGCAAACGGTCTTATACCGATCGTGGCAACTTTGTTTTGTTGGGCAAGATTAATTACACAAGCTTCACCGTCACCATAGCCTTGATCATCCTCATGTGGAATAACACGTTCCTTGCCATTAGCACTTTGATTGAGAATATTGTACAGAACTTGTATAGATGAGAACTTGTTAGATTGGATAAGTTTTTTTTGAACTTCATAATCACCATCCCATCCTGTAATTCCTATATATCTAACCTTTCCCGAGCTCCTCAATAGATCCGTACAATCGAAAAATTCAATACAATCATCGTAGCTAAGGCGTGCAGCAAACTCCGGAGGATTATCTCTAAATTGATATTTTCCTCGCACATCTCCTACCTGATGATGAATTTGCAACAGATCAATATAGTCGGTCTTGAGGCGAATTAAGCTCCTCTCAACCGAAGCAAGAATAAAATTTTTCATATGCTTAATATCATCAAGATCAGGTAATCGTACTTTTGTTGCTAAGATTATTTTATTCCGATCAGGGCCAATGGCCTGCCCAAGATTGATCTCAGACTTTCCATAAACTGGCGAGGTATCGAAAAAATTAAGCCCGATGTCTATGGCATTTCGGACACAATTAATACAAGCCTTATCATCTTCAAACCCTGAAGTGTAACCAATTGGAGCACCCCCAAAACCTATCTCCGATATTTTAAGATCAGTTTTTCCGAAGGATCTATAATTCAATTTCAGACTCCAATTCTTCCATGTAAGGTGTTTGCATTTCTTGATGCTGAACACCAAACACATTAATTGTCATGGATATGAGTGTGTAGTAACCCAAAATTCCAACAAGATCGATAATCCTGTCTTTGCCAAGAATTCGATAAGTCTCATTATATAAGTCATCACTGATTTTCTTATATTTGCTCAAGGTCATGGTGAATTCGTAAATAGCCTGCTGCTCTTCGTTCATCAGGCTTGGCTTCTTCCCAAGTGAAATGGACTGTATAACATCTTGATCAACGCCTGCATCAATTGCAATTTTACTGTGAACTTTCCATTCATATCCAGACCCCCAAATACGAGCAATCAAGCAAATGGCAAATTCAGATAGGAGTGGATCAAGTGAGGATGAATATCTGCAATACGCACCCAAGGACTGGGCTTTATCAGCTAACCCTGCACGATGCATCCACACGGCTAAAGGGCCTCTTACGCTACCCCTAGGCCCTGATGCAATATCATCATATATTTTTTTTTGCTCACTGTTCATGTCAGAATAATCTAAATTTTTTAACCTCATTTATAACTCCTTACTCGCTGTAATAATGTCTAAAGATATACCAAATGATTATTGGGCTAGTTCAAGCAAATCTTGTTACAATCAATGAACCATATTTATGCACATTTTACATGTTTTTTTTTGCTAACCTCACAGAACAATAAAATATTTACACATTTTTTCGTGTTAAATTCGTTTTTTCCTTTAACTTTAATTAAAATATTGGTAAAAAGTTATTTTAACAAAATTGTTAAAAAAATAAGTTGTCAATAACTGTGCAAAATCTGCATAATCTAATGGGAGGTAATAAAATATGGCTGAGGAACTAGTCATTCAGGGAAGCGCTCTAGGAAAGCAATTCGGTGAAAACGTAATTGCTGTCGAAGACGCTAACTTCACAATACCACGCGGCTCATTTATCTCACTTGTGGGACCAAGTGGCTGTGGTAAATCGACATTATTAAGATTAATTTCAGGTCTGATTGAAAAATCTGGAGGAGACCTTTTGGTAAGAAACGCAGAGGTAGTTGGGCCAAGGAGTGATATTGGAATGATGTTCCAAAAAGCTGTCCTTCTTGACTGGCGTACTTCAATCGAAAATGTTCTGTTACCGGACGAAATTAGAGGGACAATTGACACAGACGCAAAAAAGCGAGCATGGGATCATCTTCAACTAGTTGGCCTGAAAGACTTCGAATTCTCTTTCCCAAGACAGTTATCAGGTGGTATGCAGCAACGTGTTGCATTGGCAAGATTGCTACAAACAGGTGCTGATATAATGTTACTTGACGAGCCATTTGGTGCGCTAGACGAATTTACACGCGAAAGACTGAACGATGAGCTTCTAAGAATTGTTGAAGGACCAGACATTACCACTATTTTCGTAACACACAACATTCAAGAAGCAATTTATCTTGCTGACCAGGTTTTCGTCATGACTCCAAGACCGGGAAGAATTGCGGCACAAATCGAAATTGACCTTCCAACACCAAGAAATATTGATATGACAACAACGCCGGAATTTAATAATTACGTTCAACAAGTTAGAGATGTTCTAGCTGGTCACTTAGATGGACAACCGCTATGAGTAATGATCAAGAAGCAAGCGTTAGTAATATTGAGCTAGCGGCTGATTACAAGGGGACGCTTGGTGGTGCCGTATTAAGGCATACCATAATTTTCTTTGTGATCATGTTTATCTGGGAAATGGCGAACAGGACAGGTTTTAGTAACCCACTACTACTGCCAAGGCCAACAGACATAGTTGCATCTATCTGGAAGATTTATGTTACTCAAGGAAACGTATGGTACCATCTCTGGGTCACATTTAAAGAAGCGATGGTCGGTTGTTTTATTGGTTGTGTAATTGGTATTGGACTCGCTGTAGCCGCAGTACTTAGTGACACGTTTAGACAATTCTTAAAACCATATATCATTATCGTCGAAGCAACACCTAGGATTGCATTAGGGCCAATTTTTGTTACATGGTTTGGTTTTGGAATGAGTTCAAAAGTTGCACTAGCTGCATTAGTTTGCTTCTTCGCACCTTTCGTTAATACCATAACAGGTCTGCTCGGTGTTGAGGAGGAGTCATACGAACTCTTCAGATCACTAGGCGCAACTAGAAGGCAAGTTTTTTGGAAGCTTATGATCCCAACTGCTCTGCCAACTATGAATGCTGGGCTTAAACTAGCTGTCGGATCTGCCTTCGGTGGTGCATTAGTTGCAGAATTTATCTCAGCACAAGCCGGTATGGGAATTCTCATGGCACGTTATACAATGTCGCTTAATATGCCATCTGCGTTTGCGGGGCTATTATCCATCACTCTCTATGGTTTTATTTTATTCAGAATAATGGAGATCATTGACAAAAGAGTCTTATATTGGCTAAGCGATGAACTTATGGCTAAGAAAAGCGTAAAAAAAGAAACAAAAATTAGAGGGGAGCTAGGACTATGAGTGATATAGGTTCAGACGGCGTATTAGCCGGAGTAAAAGAACTATCTCCAATACAAAAACTTGCAATGCATGGACTCGTCTTCCTCATTATATTTGGTGGATGGGAAGTTGGCGCAAGATTGGGTTATGTGAATGAATTAATCCTACCTGCCCCAACATCTATTGCATACAGGCTGTATGAGATGTTTTTTGTTACGGGATCAATTTATTGGCATTATATAATCACAATGTATGAAGCAACAATGGGCTTCATTATTGGTGTTAGTATTGGAATGGGCCTTGCGATAACTGCGGCAATAAGTCCAGTATTCCGTAGATATTGGGCACCATATGCAGTTGTCTTTAACGTCACACCGGGTATTGCAGTGACGCCCTTCATTATTGCATGGTTTGGGTTTGGTTGGAGTTCGAAGATTGCACTTGCTGCACTTGTTTGTTTCTTCCCTCCATTCATCAATACGTTGACGGGGCTCTTGCACATAGATAAGGATGCAACAGAATTGTTTAGGTCACTTGGTTCTACGAAGAAACAGTTCTTCTGGAAGTGTCAAATACCAAGCGCACTGCCAATAATCATAGCAGGTTTAAAACTAGCCATGACTGGGGCACTAATTGGTACAATCGTTGCGCAGTTTTTCTCTGCCTCAGAGGGAGTGGGAATTCTTATGCAAAGGTTTGCATTCAGATTAAATATGGATGGAAGTTTTGCCGCACTTATAGTTATGTCTCTCATGGGACTGAGTCTGTTCACACTTATGGAATATATGGACTATAAAGTACTCTATTGGAGAAGACACTCAAGAATGGAAGAGGTCGGATCTAAAAGAAAAAGAAAATGGTTTGCAGAAAATGGAGATTTCTCTTCATAATCTATAAAATCTTTGAAGTAGAAAAACCCAGCCTATATAAGGTTGGGTTTTTTTATTTTATCTATCTAAAAATACTTTTGCTTTTTTATACATCGCATAATCAACCATCTTATTCTCAAAAGTAATTGCAGCGAGTCCGTTTTTCTCTGCCTCTTCAAAGACCTCAACCATTTTTGTATAATACTCAATCTCTTTTGGGTCTGGTTCATACGCTTCTCTTGCAATTTTAATGTGACTTGGATGTATTAATGTTCGCCCATCATAGCCAATGCGCTTACTCAGCTCACACTCCGCTTTGAGCCCTTCAAGATCTGAGATGCCACCGTAAGCTCCATCTAATACATACGGCATTTTTGCCGCCCTTGCCTCGACTAAAGACCTTGACCGAGAATAATTTAATTCAAATCCTTCAATTGACCAATCGGATCTTAAGTCTCGTTGAAGATCACCGTCCTCTGCGCTACCAAAAACGATTGACTCCACTCGCTCTGCCGCTGAACATATATCAAAACATTTGATGACCCCAAGCGCAGTTTCAATCAATAAGAGGAGCTTGATAGAATTTTTTTCCAGGCCTTTCTTTTTTTCTTCATCTGAAATGATTTGATCTACAAATTTTACCTGATCAACGGACTCAGCCATGGGCAACGCAATACCGTAAATATTCTTTTGTGTTACAGCCCTCAAATCATTTTCAAGAAATTCTTTTTCACTATTAACTCTCACTAAAGCTGTGATATCAAGTTTTGGAATAATGTTTTTTGAAATATTATCTCTGACTTCACTTTTCAGATTCAAAGGAACAGCATCCTCAAAATCGATTATAATTCCATCAGGCTCAAAACGAGATGCTTTTTCAATTAATTCCGGTTTATTACCGGGGGTATATAGGGTTATTAGTGGTTTATTATTCATTTTTTATCCTCATATTTAAATTATACCTTCTTCTTTTAATTTTTTAATTTCGTCAATTTTCATACCTAATCTTTGCTTAAATATTTCATCATTATCTGCCCCTATTTCTTTTCCGAGAAATTTTATATTTCCGGGCGTTCTCGAAAATTTTGGAAAAATATTTTCTGTCCTAATTTTCTTACCATTATCAATAACAGTTGTCACCATTTCCCGGAATTGTGCGTGGATATTTTCCATAATATCTTGGATATTGTAGACAGGTCCCATTGGCACGGACTCTTTATGAAGTAATTCGGATACCTCTTCGAGATTATGTTCCGACATCCAATCAGATATATATCGATCCAGCTCTTTAACATGCACTATACGATTTGCGTTATTTGAAAATTTTGGATTTTTT
>MDTD01158593.1_pt1 | contig 12945 bp, 13 predicted proteins | sample 811221 | NCBI WGS metagenome assembly MDTD01 (sample SAMN05326646, study PRJNA326480) | marine metagenome | isolation source: seawater | place: Pacific Ocean: South West | collected 2011 | reverse complement strand
GCTTCAAAAATCCATCGAGCTTGTTCAGGAGGAATTGAATAACGCTGGCCCAATATTTTGTAATAGGTTTCCATTTCTTTCGGATCAACCACTTGATCAGCCATAATCATTTTTTTAAGAAGTATTACCACCAATCGCGCACTAACCTCAAATCCAAAAACTTTAATACTGCCCTTGTGAATGGGCCAAGCTTCTCCACTCTCTAAAACATAAAGCTTTATAACCTTTAACATTCCACGCAGATTGGATGTAGCAAGTATGAGTTCTATTCGTTCACAAATTACGGCATCTATTAATTCTATAGCGTCGATCAAATCAATACATTCAGCGCGATTTAATTCTTTTACCAACTCTATAAATTGCCTCTTCTCTGATATTTGAAAGCTCGCTTGTCTCTGTAGATTAGCAATAAGAATTCCAGCTTGATAAGTCTTTAGACATCGTAAATTTTCGATACCTGTTGCTGCCATACAAGAACTAACAGAATCACGAATTACCCATTTCATGGTCGAAGAAGTGTTTGAATCCAGCCAGGAAATTAATGAAGCGGGAGAAGTTGCTCCGAGTAAACTTTTATGACCAAACCATTTATTCATAGTGGCGTCGAGAGCAGTACCAGGTTCTAAAGATTCAAGCTTACTTATAAGTTCACTAACAATAGCATTGATTTCATTTGGCTTATCTAGCATTCGCTGCAGATAAGTTTGAAAATCGTCTCGATCCATTTGTTTCATCAAATATTCAACCCTAAACGTATAAAATTAAGTAATTGCTTTTCACGATTATCAAAATGTTCATCCGCTAAGGCAATTTCTTCAAGACCTGCATATACTTCCTTCACTCTTTCGGTTTGCAACAAAGAAGAAATATCATGACAAACTTGCCGAATATCAAAATTCACAGGAGCAGCCTCATAAATCCATTGTGCCTGGTCTGGTGGTATGGAATAGCGATTCCCTAAAAAATCATAGTATTTATCCATCTCTTTGGCATCAATCACATTATCTGCAAGAATCATTTTTTTGAGAAGAATTGCCACTAAGCGAGCACTCACTTCAAAACCAAAGACCTTTACAGTTCCCTGATGAACTGGCCAACGGGAACCACTACCTAGAACATAAAGCTCCATAATTCTCATCATACCCTGCAAAGATCGCAAACCATCTGACACTGAAATCCTCTCACGAATCACAGCATCCAAAATTTCAATTGCATCCATCAAAGCTATGCAACCGCTTGTATTAAACTTTTGAATCAGTCTGACTATATCAGAAGCTTCTGATATCTCATTTTCTAATGTGCCGTATAAATCTTTTATTTGATCACGAGATTTTTCAAGATCATTAGATCTTAAAACCTTAATACCTGTGGCAGCCATGCATGAATTTACTGAATCTTCAATTACCCAATTCATAACGGCTTCGTTAGCATCACCCAACCATGAAATGAGAGAAGCAGGAGAAGTAGCTCCGATTAAAGTACTGTGCCCAAACCATTTATTCATTGATTCATTTAGCGTAGTCCCGGGTTCAAATGCCTCTATCTGGGTGAATATCTCCTTGAGTACATCCACGGAAGAATCGGGGTGCTCTAAAATACGTTGAAGATGAACCTGAAACTGTTCGCGTGTCAAACTTTGCATAAGTTCTCCGAATGGAAGTAATAATGGTCCATTATACTTATCTGGCATTAAATTTCCCAAAAACAAAAGGCTTCATTTAGACCCTAATTGGCCATTTTAGGTCTCGCCCGTTATAATTTTAGTAGGATCAAATAAAAATTGGGGTAGATTCCTAGAGGGGGGTTCTGATGGAAACACCGCAAGAAATAAGCAGACTCCGGCTGCTTTTCACCGTCATTTACGCTGCCCAGTGTGTAGCTTGGATATTTTTCGTAGGCTATTTGACTGTAGTTGGCCCCGCCGCTCTAGCGGTAATGGTTGCATTCCCCGTTGAAATCTCCTGCATCACTAAATACTTTCTCCAGTTATCACTATTTTTGACACACAACCCTTGGATAACCTATGGCCTCATTTTATGGACTGGTATTACTGGTGCATTCCTCTATCCTCGAGTATTGAAACTTTTTCCAGTTACTGGCTTCGATAAGCCCAATAAACGACTTACGGCTTATACAGCAGTTCTTCATGCAGGTTTCTCATTGTGCCTAGTTATGCTACTGACAGTAATTGGAACGGAAGCATTGCTGGGACCAATAGATTGCATTTTAGAGGCAAGTTTTGGGTCACGCCTTGAGTTTCTAGAAGCTGTGGCATTACACAACTGTACCTTTAGATAAACTCTTGGAATAATTCTCGGCGTGGCTGTGGTATCACCACCCTGGAAACTACCATACCTCTTTGGCCTGCTGCTTCCGTAGCTACATCGATACTAGCGCGAACACTTGCCAAATCGCCAGTAATTAGCAAGAAGCCTTTACCCCCTACTGCCATAGCCAAATGGACACGATACACTTTACCATCTGATGTTTTGGCTGCTGCGTCTGCAGCCTCCACAATTGAAGCCACCGAAAACGTTTCTAAAATTCCTAAAGCACCAAGGTCTTGCTCTTCCAGATTAATTGAGCCACCAATGGCTCTAAAAACGTCTGGATGCAGATTTGGTATTAACAAGTCTTCGATAAGAACACCTCGGGCTTTCTCAGACCCCGCATGCGTAGCAGCCTCAACCGCAGAAACCTCTCCAGCAACCACAATCATATACTTACCAGAACAAATGGTACGTGCAACCATTAGAGTTACATCCGCTGCTTTCAGCATAGTATCCTGAATTTCATAACCACGGGCAATCGAGGAGGTCTCTATCAAACCGATAGCATCCATCCGTTTATTTTTAATACTCATTTAGGCTCCCCGTATCTCGATCATATCACCGAGACTATGAATCTTTCCCTCAATACTGGCATGTACCGGTGAACCGAGTGCACCTTCCGGCGGTTGCGCAATCACTTGACCTAACTTAACAGCATCCCCTTGGTTAACGATCGCATTACCAGGTGTACCAATATGCTGTGTAGGAATAATTCGCACTCTATGCCCCCCCACAATGCCATCTTTTAACGGTGCTGGCTTATCATAGATATCTACACCTAATTTGCGCATTAATTTGGGTATAGGAGCTTTCCTATAATCAAGCATGGGATGATGCTCCACCGATTTAGGCTCGAAACTCAAACGTCCTTCAGTCCTAGCCTTTACAAGATATTTTAGATCTGTGGATATATTCTTCGGATCAAGATCTTCAGGGCAAGCATAAAAACTGCACAGATTACATTCGCAACAAAATTCAGCTCCAGATACTAAATCCCAATCTGTGGCAGCAAATCCAGAATTACGCATATTCTTATGTGGCTCAATGGGATGACCTAATAAATAACGGGGGCATAATTCTGTACAAAAATTACACTGATCACAGCTAGCCATAGCAATTTTGTCATACTCTATCTTGGGTCGAAGATATCTTCTGATAAGATCATGATCACGGGGCAAAACCACTATTCCACCTGTAGTTTTCGTTATTACCCCCTCAAAATCATCACTGTATTGTCCCATCATGCAGCCACCAATTAACATTACCGGGTCATCACAAGTAACACCGCCAGCTGCTTCTATACATTCAGCAAATGTACTACCCACAAGGGCTTCAACAGTGCATGCTGACTCCACTTCTCCGCAAACGGTCAGAAAACTAGTTGTAACCGGTTGATTGCGATAAACATTTAGAATAGTTTCAGTATTAGTAACGATGCATCCCTCGGAAAGTGGAATTTGACCGGGTGCAACCACCCTTCCAGTGGCCTCATACACCAATGCCAGTTCGTCTCCAGCAGGATAAAAATTACCCAGATAACAAAATTCCATATTATCCGGCATCAATGGCTTAAGAGCCTCAAAAACATATGTATATTTTTCTTTGATACCAAAAATACCTTTTTTGGCACCCACAAGGTCCATAACCATTTGCATCCCTTCGATGCATTCTAATGGGTATGCTGCCAAAATTTGTTTATCCTTGTGCAGCAAAGGTTCGCACTCAGCCGCATTCATAATCACAAATTCTGCTTGAGCATCAAATTTTACATGGGAGGGAAAACCGGCCCCACCGGCACCAACTACACCGGCACGCTGAATTTCACTTAAACTACGCACTGCCATAAGCAACCCCTTCATTTGCTTGCACCATTATTGTAGATCATCAAGCGGAATTCAAGAAGCTTGCATGTATCATTGTCATATGGCGCTCGAACCTATTCAAATTATCAAATGAATGTAGACTTCTTAAATCTACATGAGGATTACACGTACATGATTTTCGAGGACCTAAGCTGCGTTCTATTTACTATTTATTCGACAAAGTCTTGTCGCTTCGAATCAGCAGCCTTAGCATTAAGGTATGCGAATTGTGATTTTTTTGATGCTCTGTACTTCCATTCTGGCAAAAAAATCATTTACCAATAAAGAAATAAAAGAAATTAATACCGAGCTAAAAGAGTGCAATAACTTAATTCAACAAGAGAAATACAGGGCCACGCAAAAAAAACTAAGCGCACTCCATGATAAGTATCCTGACCTCGACATAACAGCATGGTGGTCTAAGTATCACCAATCATTGGGACGTTTTCATACTAAAAAAAACAACTTCTATGAAGCAACTATTGAATATCGTAAAGCATTTGAATACAAACCAACTGAAATAACATTGAATTCTCTAGCCAAGGCCTATATACAAAATAAACAGTTTTTCGATGCAAGTAATTTACTTGAATCAAATTCAAAATATGTCTCGGAAATTAATCGTCCAAAATATGAACAAAAAATCGCTTTTGCATATGCACAGATGCAAAATTTCCAGGGTGCTATTTATCGAACTAAGAAATTAATAAACCTACAACCTAAAAATCCCAAACACTGGACCGCCCTATCGATCTATTACATGAAAAATAGTCAACCAGAGGATGCTCTAGAAGCTCTTGAAGAATTAGAAACTATAAGGCCACTAAAACGCTCTGAAAGAGAGCTTAAAATTCAAGCCTCACAAAAGACTAAAATCGGAAACCAACTAGACGTGGCTGTATCAAGCAGTTTCGAGGTGCAATTAGACAATCAAGAATATCGAGAATACATACCTACTATTTTAAGAATTTTAGATGAAGCTTATATAGAACTTGGACGTATTTTCAATTTTTACCCCAAGCTTAAAACTCGAGTAAATATTCTCACCGATCAAAATTATATCCATGCCGCTGGTAATAGGTTTAGCATCGGAATGCGTACCCTCAACTCTGATGAAATTTATATTCGACTAAACAAGTCTAATAACTTCAATCATCCGGAAAAGTTACGCAGCACTATTTGGCATGAATATAATCATCATTTATTAATACTAAAAACCAACGGTATGGGTGCTATACCCCACTGGTTTATCGAAGGAATCGCGATGTATTTAGAACCTAGCGAGCTTTCTGTCCGAGATTATAAAATTATGAAGACTCTAGTCAAAAGTAATCTATTATTCAATAGCGAAAATCTACCGGTTAGAATTCAGAATTATCAAATGTATCTAATGGCTAGAAGCATGGTCGAATATCTAGACCAAGAAAGTCATTTAGAAGGAATTATCGACAACTTAAATCAATTAACATTCTCCTATAAATTCACTGATTTATTTGAGGAAATTACAGGAATCAATCAACTCGCATTTACTGATCAATGGAATGTTAAAGCTACGGCACAATTTACCCCCAAAAATCTCAATTAAGTATGTTTTTGGTGGCCTCCAATGGCTCATGTTAGACTGTCTCTAATTTTCAATGTGTAGCCCAAAAGAAAATAGCGAGCCTAAAAAAAGGTATGATCGCCGAAAGCTAAACGATAGCGACGACCAAGTAACGCCTGAGCAAATTCGTAGCGAACTCAACCACTGCGAACAAATCTCTAATAATGAAGAAAGAGTCGAAGAGCAGGTATACGATTATGAAAATCGTTTAAAACAACAATACCGAAGACTCCAAGACCAGGCTCTGATCGCAAAAGCAACGTCTAGCCTTCGAAACCAGCTTCTTCAGCGAGAATTACAGCGTGAAACGCGCCCATTACAAGAAATTGAAACCGAAGATAGAAAACTAATTAATATGACCTTCGTCATTAGCCTATCGGTTATTCTTATATTCGTAATTGCAGCCCTAATGAATGCTGATCAGATTGAAACTGTTGCCGCCCAAATAAGATCAAGTACCATCGCTAACTTATCTTGGTTTTACCTTTTAGCTAGCACCTCATTCCTACTTTTTATAGTTTATCTAGGCTTTTCACGATTCGGTAACGTGGTACTGGGTAATCCTAATGAAAAACCTGAATTCTCCGATCTAAGCTGGGCAGCTATGCTATTTGCAGCCGGAATGGGTAGTGGCCTTTTATTCTGGGGCGGCGCTGAGCCTTTATTACATTACACTTCGCCTCCTGTGGGAGAACCAAGAACATCACAAGCGGGCTCAATGGCAATGACCTACACAGCTTTGCATTGGTGCCTTCACGGTTGGGGCATTTATACAGTAGGAGCGCTGGCTGTCGCCTACTTTGGATTTCGCAGGCGTAAAAAATATCTGGTATCCAGTTGTATACCTGAGCTCTTTGCCAGCTCGAAACTGCAAACGGCTCTGCGAGCCTTCTGCGATATCTCCGCTACTCTAGCAGTTATTTTTGGAATGGGAGCTTCGCTTGGAATGGGCACAGAGCAGTTCGCAAAAGGCTTAAATTTAGTTTATGAAATTCCTCTGAATGGCGTTAATTTACAGATTATGGTTTTGGCTGCGGTCACTATTTTATTCCTAATCTCCGCAACTACTGGACTGGATAAAGGAATAAAGATACTTTCTAATCTCAACATTATAGTCGCTATCTTGTTAATGATTTTTGTATTTTTAGTGGGCCCCAAATTATTCATGCTCAAGTTATTTGTTGATAGCATTGGCAAGTATATTAATGAAATATTCGTTCTAAGCTTCCAAACACTTCCTATGGTTCCTAGCTATGAAAAATGGATGGGCAACTGGACAATTAACTATTTTGCATGGTGGATTGCCTGGGCTCCCTTTGTAGGAATATTTCTAGCCAGAATATCGAAAGGTCGTACAATTCGACAACTAGTAGTAGGCAGTCTCATTATCCCAACTGTTTTTTCGCTAATGTGGTTTGCTACCTTTGGAGGAGCCGCTATCCACTTGGATATGAATGGTTTTACTCAATTAGCCAGCCAAGTAAAAACTGACAGCGCTGCGGCACTATTTCTTCTACTTCAACAATTTCCGCTAGAAACTCTAACTAGCACTGTAAGCCTATTCTTGATTCTAGTTTTTCTAGTGACATCCGCAGACTCAGCTACTTTTGTTATTGCCATGATGACCTCTGAGGGAGATCTCGACCCATCATTGAGAATGAAAATAGTCTGGGGAATCGTAATGTCATTAGTTACTATGGTTTTAATCTTAGGTGGTGGTCTTGGTGCTATTCAAGCAGCAGCCTTACTTTTTGCTCTACCTTTTACGTTTGTCCTTATTTTAATGATGATTTCCCTATGGCTTCGCTTGGGGCATCAAGTGGAAAGTCAGCGAATTTAGTCTAATTTAGCTAGCCAATGCTATACGGCACAATTTACTCCTAAAAATCTAAATTGAATGTGTTTTTGGTAGCCTCTAATGCTCATGTTAGACTATCGCTACTTTTCAATGTGTATCCCAAAAGAAAATAGTGAGCCTAAAAAAAGGTATGATCGCGGAAAGCCAAACGATAGCCACCACCAAGTAACGCCTGAGAAAATTCATAGCGAACTCAAGCACTGCGAACAAATCACTAATAATGAAGAAATAGTCGAACAACAGGCTCTGAACACAAAAGCAGCATCTACTCTTCGAAACCAGCTTCTTAAGTTTGAACTACAGCATCAAACGCGGCGTTTAAAAGAAACTAAAACCAAAGATAGAAAACTAGTTATTATGACCTCCGTCATTAGTCTATCGGTTATTCTTATATTCCTAATCGCAGTTCTAATGAATGCTGCAAAAATTCAAATTATAAGGAACCTAGCATCTGCTGTAAGGACTGCGTTTTTTCTGTAAATGCGTAAAAAATAAGTGCTAGATACGGAATCAGCAACAAAGCTGATAACATATTCATTTGTGTCTTAGTCCAATTTAAATTGTCACTCAACCACCCTGGGACATAACAAAAAAACAAACTTGCTTCTGCTAACAGGGCTACCAACCAAATTAGAAGCATGATAATTCCCGCCAGCACATCAGGTAGCAAAAAATAAATCACCCAACTAGGGATCCATAGTGTTAACCAGAGTGGTATCAAAGAACCATAGAAAACATAAGGCCAAATACTAATACTGAGATAGCGAGCCTGACCTAAACTTTTCTTAAATCCTCTTTTTTCTACAATCAAACTAAGTGGCCAGGCCAATAACATAAAAATTATAGGACCAAACAACAGTATTAATAAAAAAATAATCATACTCACTCCTCCATTTCCTAATATCGGCTCAAAGGTCCTTTTGAAGTGCAATAAGAGAAAAGTAGTAATAATGATACATATCTATTCATAGGATCTATGGTTTTTCGTCTTTAACATTGTACTTGATAGCTCACAAGGTTCAAAATTTGAAAGATCCAATGGAAGTTCGCGGAAGTATCCAGGAAAAACTCTTTCATAACCTCCACGCGGTATCACTACAAAGCAATAGCTCTGAGTAAGCTGTTCTGTAAATTGCCAACTCTGAACCTCATTAACCAAATCACTGCCTATAGCAATAACAAGCTCGTCAGCCAATTTGCAATCCTCGAGTCGTTCTAGAGAACGGAAAGTACTAGATTCCTTATCTCTTAATGACTGTAAGTCCAGAATTAAACTCTTTTTTGGCAAGCTCCATTGGCTCTCTGAAACTTTTTTAGCATCTAATTCCATCATGACATCCACAAACCATTCAGAGATTAACTTTTCTCGATCTAAAGGCAAAGTTACTGGATCCTTGAATGGGTTACCGCCAGCCGGCAAAAAAACTACACCATCAAGAAAGTCTTGCTCTACTAATAATTTCAAAGCCCTGCGATGGCCATCATGAGGTGGGTCAAAACTTCCACCGTAAACAGCAAAAACACTCATATTCATCCAATTTAATTAAATACAAACCGACCATATCAAATCGCGAAACCAGCTGTAGGAAATCGCTCTGAAAGCGGAAAAAAAACTAACAAACTAAGTTAAATTTCGTCAGTACGTAATCGAAATTTGTATTTTTTAGCCAATTCAATTTGGTATTGATGTAAATCTTGGGCAAGAAAAACGGCACCACCATCAGGATACAATACAATTGCCACACCTAATTCATGAACTAACAAACGTAGATTAATGTCATCAGGGAATTTCAACCTAGCATAATGGGCAAATTTACCGGATTTGGGGTACGAGTTACGCCATTCTGAATATGGAACCACAAAGTACTCCGTTAATATTGACCGAGCTTGCTCTGCCAATAAAACTTCGGGAACTTCTTCTAAATAATCTGGAATCCAAGCTTCGCAAGAAAAATAAAGTATATCTTCGAAATAAGGACGATAAGCTAATTCGCTACGTTCATATCTTATAAAAGGTACATATGGTTTAGGTGGCATACGACTTAAAGAAGTCTGGGGTAACCAGTCGGAATTCACTGATACTTTTATAGAAGGAATCACCGAGGTCACTATTGGCACTACGCTTGTGCTTTTAATAAAAACTGGCACAGCAGTAAGCTTTTTATGTCGATCCAGCGAAGGATACAGAGAATAATGGTGATTTTTAAATTCAGCTGCAGATATATCTACACCAGCATAAATCAGAAGGCTAAAGGTCAGATACAAAAGGCGGGGCAAGGAACTTACCTAGGCCAATTCCGCGATTCGAAACACCGGATCTTGCCCGCTAAATGATGCACAAAAAGCATACGGAAACTCAGCCTGGTTCTCTTCCGAAAAACGATCAAAAGCCCTACCCACAGAAGCCACTGTTTTAGCTACTAACGCCAAACCTACAGCGAGGCTTGCCTGTCCTTCTTCCAGCAGGTTAGTGCGTTGATATAGATCAGAAAGAATAGGAAAAGATGGACCCCGAACTCGTGATAGATAGTCATGGGCCCACGCATCGTTTAGCTTGTTATCAGGTATGTAATCCTCGCACAACTGAAATTGTGAGCGCCACATCTTGAAAAGGGAAAACTGGAAATAAATTGCCTGAACATTATCATCACTATCTTGTGCTTTTTCAAATGCTTTAACCAGACCTTCTTGGATCGCATCTTCATAAGATCTAAAATCTAGAGCATACATTCTGGCAACCAAGTCAGAAGCCATTATGTCGGAATCTTCCGCAACTTTTACATAATGTTTTTCTAATCCGTCCCAGTCTCTCTGAGAAATACTGTTTTTCATCTCTAAAACGGCTTCTGAAATCTCCATATTTACCTCTTATTATGACTAAAAATCTTACAAATATAAAAGATATACACTATTTCTCCAAGCAATAACTTGAATTGGAATAGCATAGTGAGCCAAAATGGGGCGTCGAAAGGATCAATATGCCAAATATCATTATGGCCCTAGACCAGGGCACAACCAGTTCAAGAACAATATTGTTTAACTCAGAAGGTGAAGTGCTCACATCCGCTAGTGAGGAAATTGAATGTTTATACCCCGAAGATGGATGGGTCGAACAGCGGGCAGAAGATCTTTGGAGTTCACAACTACGAACAATGCATAAAGCCCTTCAATTAGCGGATTTGAAGGCTTCTGATATCGCCGCTATTGGTATTACGAATCAGCGTGAAACCACTGTGGCTTGGAATAAGCGAACTGGAGAAGCTTTAGGTAATGCCATTGGATGGCAATGCCGGCGCACGGCAGATTATTGCGAAGAACTTAAAAATGAAGGATTCGACAAAGTTATTCGTGAACGAACTGGCCTAGTAACTGATGCTTACTTTAGTGGCACCAAAATGAGATGGATGATTCAAAACAACCCAGAAGTGGCTGAAGCATTGCGAAATGGAGAGTTAGCTTTTGGTACCGTAGATTCCTGGTTGATCTACAAATTAACTGGCGGTGAAAAACACGTAACAGACACTTCCAATGCTTCTAGAACCCTAGTTTTCAATACATTTGAGGGACATTGGGATGAAGAGCTATTGCAAAAGTTTGAAATACCACTTAAAACTCTTCCTGAACTGGTGGATTCATCGGGAATTGTCGCTCATACTCAAATTGATCTTTTAGGCTCCAGAATTCCTATTGCCGGTATCGCCGGTGATCAGCAAGCGGCACTCTTCGGACAAGCTTGTTTTGAACCTGGAATGGCTAAAAATACTTATGGAACAGGCTGCTTCTTGTTAATGAATACGGGTCAAACTCCCGTACGTTCCGACTCCGGACTTCTAACAACAGTTGGATGGCGTATTAATGGAAAAACTACTTACGCTCTAGAAGGCGCTGTTTTTATCGCTGGTGCCCTAATTCAATGGCTAAGAGATGGTTTAGAGCTATTTGAAGACGCATCACAAACTGAAGCCATGGCATTATCTATACCTAACTCCGCCGGAGTATTCGTTGTACCCGCATTTGTCGGACTTGGCGCACCTTATTGGGACCCTTATGCTAGAGGTACAATAATGGGATTAACTCGTGACGTGAAGCGCGAGCACATTGTGAGAGCGAGTCTGGAAGCTATTGCTTTTCAAAGTCAGGAAGTTCTCGACTGTATGCAATCAGAACAAGGTCAAAAACTAAATCGCCTGCGGGTAGACGGAGGTGCTTGCGCCAATAACTACCTTTGTCAATTTCAAGCAGATCTCTTGGATACTCCTGTGAGTCGACCTAAAATAATTGAAACCACCGCCATGGGAGCTGCTTTTCTAGCAGGACTTGCTGTGGGAGTCTTTGAAAGCGAAGCTTCGATTGCCCAAATGTGGACAGAAGACAAATGCTTCCAACCAGAGTCAGACTATGCACGTAGCCTCCTTGAAGGTTGGGAAAAAGCTGTGAAACGTTCTCAGAATTGGATTCAGGAGCTCAAACCGTAAAAATTTTGAAATACGGCATCTATGACTTGGGTACTATTCTGCATATTTTGTTGCACTAGTTTTTCCAATCCCCACATCGAGTCAAGAGAACTTAGTCTTCTTTTGAAGACTGATAAATCTCAAGTGCTCTACGAATGGGGAGGGCAAGAAAAACTAGTCGGACATACGATTTATTTTTTTTTAGAAAATAGTTCGTGGAAAAACAGTATTCAATGGTTTCGTCAAAACTCTAAAGCTCTTCTTCAAATTGATAACTCAAGTATAAAAATAATCTACTATCCAAGAGTAAAGAATTTTCTAGGTATAAGTGCTCAGAGAAAATACGACGCTAAAGTCCGGGCTAGAGAAATAAAAAAAGCTATGGAATTCACTCTGAATGGTAATCAGACTCTTCAATTAAGATCTACTCCAACCAGAGTCATTCTTGATGGCAACAGAAATATAGGTAAAAAACTTGGAGCGCCCCGACATCGATTGAGTGCTTTAATTTGGCACCGCAATACCAACCATTTTCGTTCATTTCACTATCTCGAAGAAAATCCCCAAAGCTTTTTGAGAACAATTCGAAGGATCAAAGAAACTACGAGTAAATGAGGTAATTGTTACTGCAAAGATGCCGCTGGATTACGCTTCATAAACTGAATAATTCCCACCATGAAACGAGCCACCTCAAATCGATTCACCTCGTCATCACCTTGAAAATTTTTGCCCCAATTTTCAGTAATGATTCCCAAATTATTAAGTGCAACTAGCATGGGAGCTGCGTAATGCCATTTAGGTACATCCTTAAACAGACGTTTGATAGGAATAGCTCTTG
>MDTD01109419.1_pt1 | contig 12945 bp, 14 predicted proteins | sample 811221 | NCBI WGS metagenome assembly MDTD01 (sample SAMN05326646, study PRJNA326480) | marine metagenome | isolation source: seawater | place: Pacific Ocean: South West | collected 2011 | reverse complement strand
TTTAACCCAGGAAGAGGAGATTCATCGCAAGATCAAACCGAAATTAAAAGTTTTAAATGGTTAGAACCTTTCCATGATGGTTTTAGAAACTACGTAAAAGCTGACTTTTCCGTTATGCCAGAGGAGCTTTTGTTAGAAAGAGCCTCTTTAATGGGATTAACTGCTCAGGAAATGACTTGTCTAGTCGGAGGCATGAGAGTTTTAGGAACAAACCACTCGACTGCTAAAGACAAAGGTGTAATGACAGAAAGGGTTGGGGTTCTTACAAACGATTTTTTTATTAATTTAGTTGATATGAGATATAAGTGGAATCCAACAAGTAAAAATTCATATGATATAATTGAACGTAAAACTAACAAAGTTAAGTTCACAGCTTCTAGAGCTGATTTAGTTTTAGGTTCTAATTCTATTCTTAGATCTTACGCAGAAGTATACGCTCAAGACGATAATAAAGAAAAATTCATAAAAGACTTTGTTCAAGTTTGGACAAAAGTAATGAATGCAGATAGAACTAATCTAAAAAAGTTGAATTGATATGGAAATTGTTAAAACACCCAATTTAGAACCTTTAAATCAAAATATTAAAGATAATTTTTATAAAGTTCCAAATCTGAAATTTGATATTGATAAAATGAGAGCTGATTTAAATACTGTATTGAAAAAAAAGAAGTTTAATACACTAGGTATAAAAAACTTTGGAGCTATTTCTCTAAATCAAATTCCAGGTGATAAAAGTTCAACAGAGGGTCATAATATTAGAGGTACATATTGGACAATACCCGATGAAAAGGGCAAAGAGATAATGAGAGACAAACCTATTGATGAATCAAGATATACAGAGGTTGTCCAAGAGTTTAAGGGAACATATTTTGAGGAAGTTTACAATACTTTGAAAAAACATTTTAAACTAGGAAGGGTAAGAATACTATTAAAAGAGCCAAGATCAACTCTTAGCTGGCATAGAGACCCAGAACCAAGATTACATATTCCAATAATCACAAACAAAGGCTGTAGAATGGTCATCGAGGAAGTCTGCAGACATATGCCTGCTGATGGGTCGGTTACAATTACTAATAATACTAAATATCACAATTTTTTTAATGGAGGGGAACAAAACAGAATACACTTAGTTGCTTGTGTTCTCGAAAATCCTTTTAATTAGATGACAGAATTTACTCAAGGAATTTTAACTGCATCAAAAAGTATTTATATAAATAACAAAGGCTCTATTCTTAGAACAATAATTTATACTATTGGACACTTTGCTATTGCTATAACAGTTTTAATGTTAATCGCAGAAGTATCTTTTATGATTGCTTTGACTGATGCGATTGTAGAACCATTAGCTAATGCTGTTTGGTATTTTATTTTAGATAAAATTTGGACAGCTAAATACAAAAAGTAGTTTAAAGAAGACCCCAAAGACTATTTTTTTTTATCCAGCCATTAAAACTATCTATTTTTACCTTGCACCACTCTTCTTTGCATTTTTGAATTTTACAAAGCCTTCCCTTTTTGAGTAAAACTAATGGCTTTGAGTAAACAGAGGGCTTATTAAATACTATCAAGTCATCATCAATTGTAATTGCAGCTTTTTTTTTAGATAATTGTGAAATATGTATCCATCCTGTATTATTTTCATGATCTCTTATTTTTCTAAAATTTTCAGACTTTTCTTGAATTAATACAGGTAAATATTTTTTTTTATAAAATAATTTGATTGGATATTCAAAAGACGGACCCTGCCTAAGATTTGTTTTATCATTTCTTAAAGTTAGAAAATATTCTTCAATAGCAAATAAATTTATAAAAGAAAAAAAAAATAAAACAAATAACAAAACTATTTTGAACATTTATTCTTGCATTTAGGGTTATAGGTTAATTTCACGCTTCTAAAATTTGTTTTTATCGAATCAAATATAATCATTTGATTACTTATATCATTTTTTAAATTTAAGATTGTTTTTAAGACTTCGTTAGCTTGAAGTGATCCCATAACACCTGCTACTGGAGTAAAAATTCCATCTGATTGACAATTATTTTGATTAGAAGGTTTCTCAGGCATAAAACATCTATAGCAGGATCCTTTTTCTTTAAAATTAAATTTATACAAATGTCCGTTAAATTTATTTATTGCTGCAGAAATTAAAATTTTTCTATTTTTTTTGCAGAAGTCATTAATTAAATAGCGAGAATTAAAATTATCGGTCCCGTCACAAATTATATCAAATTTTTTTAAAAGAGGTTTAATATTTTTTGAATTTACCTTTTTTTTAAAAGTCATAATCTTTATCTTTTTGAAGATTTTTAATATTTTTTCCTTCGCTTGATCTACTTTAAATTTTCCAATGTCATACTCATTAAAAAGAGTTTGCCTGTTTAAATTACTTATTTCGACTTTATCATGATCAACTATGCCTATAGTGCCTACTCCAGATGTAGCAAGGTAGGTTAATAGTGGACAACCTAAACCTCCTATTCCAATTATTAATACTCTAGAATTAAGTATTTTTTTTTGACCGCTCATACCTATGTTTTTTAAAATTATTTGCTTCTCGAATCTTTTGTAATCATTATTATTATATTTCATTAATTATTTTTCTCCTGTAGAACCAATCCACCTGAACCACGGTCTGTTTTTTCTAAACTTTCAACTTCTTTTAGTTGTGCGTTACTTATAGGACATAAAAACATTTGAGCAATTCTTGTTCCATTTTCTACTATATAGGTTTTTTGTATCTAAATTAATTAGTATGACTTTGATTTCACCCCTAAAATCAGAATCTATGGTACCAGGAGTGTTTAAAACAGTGACTTGGTTTTTAGCGACCAAGCCGGATCTTGGCTTAATTTGTATTTCAAAATCATTTGGTATTGTCACGGCTACACCTGTAGGTATCCTTGAGGTTTCGACTGATAGAATTTTTACTTTGTCTTTGATATCTGCCACAAGATCCATACCTGATGAGCCAAGGGTTTCATATTTAGGTATATTGACGTTTTTTGATATTCTTTTAATTAGTATTTCCGTCATCAACTAATAGTTTATCTAAAATAATATCTGCAATTTTATTCGCAATGTAACTTTTTTTATTTTTTTTAATTACTTTTAATTTTCCATTATTATCTATAACTGAAACTTTATTAAAATCAGAGTTGAACCCCGTATCGCGTTTCGAGACTTCGTTTGCGACTATTAGATCGCAGTTTTTTTTTCTTAATTTTGAAATTGAGTTTTTAATTAAATTTTCAGTTTCAGCCGAAAAACCCACAACTAACTTCGGTCTATATTTGTTGTTTTTACAAATATATTCAAGGATATCTTTATTTCTTTCAAATTTAACAACATCTAAAGAATTTTGAATTTTCTTTAATTTTTTCTTACTTGTATTTGATGGTTTGTAATCAGCAACTGCCGCTGCGCAAACAGCGACATCAACAGGTAAGGTTTTTTTTACTTCATTAAACATTTCTTCAGCAGAAATTATTTCCTTGGTGTTGATATTTTTCTGATACGATATATTCGTAGGTCCAGTAATTAAAGTAGTTTTGATACCTAATTTATCAAGAGCTAAAGCGATTTCATAACCTTGCTTACCACTTGACTCGTTTGTAATATATCTTACAGGATCAATATACTCTCTTGTTGGGCCAGATGTTACTAGCGCCTTAAACTTTCTTTTTTTCACCAGGTTTCTTTTATCAAAGTAGTTTTTAATATAGGAGTAAATTTGTCTTGGGCTGGACATCTTGCCCTCACCATACTCGCCACAAGCCATTTCTCCTTTTTCAGGGCCAATAAATAAATATCCATAATCTTTTAAAGTTTTAAAATTATATTGTGTTGCTTTATGAATCCACATTCTAACATTCATTGCTGGAACTAATAAAATGTCTTTATTTGAAGCTAGAATAACAGTAGTAGCTAAGTCCTCTGCTTTACCGATACTTAATTTGGTCATAAAATTGGCTGTGGTTGGCATAACAATAATTAAATCAGCCCATCTAGATAAAGCAATGTGATCTATTTCAGTCTCTAAGCTCTTGTCAAAGATATCTTCAAAGATCTTATTTTTTGTTAGAGTTGATATAGATAAAGGCGTAACAAATTCTTTTCCACTTTTTGTCAAAATTACTTTTACTTCAACATTGTTTTTTTTTAACAACCTTATGAAATCTAAAGACTTGTAAGCAGCTATTCCACCACCAATTATGATTAGAACTTTTTTATTTTTTAAACTCATGATTTATTAAAATACTAATAAAAAGATAATTACAATACCAAAAAAACTAACAATTATATTATTCCTAAAGTTTTTAATCCTCATGTGTTCTATTTCTAAATTTTTATTATTTCCTACCCCAATGTTTAATTTACCTTCAGACATTAATTTTAATGCATAGTCAGCTCTATCCATTAATTGAGGCAATTCTGGTATTCTTTTAAGAATTTCTGATGAAGTATTTATTGCTGTATCGATCGTTGATTTTGGACTTTTTACATTTTTTAACCAATCTTCAAGCACTGGCCTTGACACTTCCCAGATATTCGTGTCAGGATTTAATTTTCTTGCAACTCCCTCAACAACTACCATAGTTTTTTGTAATAATAGCAAAGGTGGTTGAGTGGCCATATTAAATTTTTCAGTTATCTCAAATAATTGGGCTAGCAAGTTTCCACCTGAAATGTCTTTTATTGACTGGCCAAAAATAGGTTCTCCAACAGATCTCAATGCTTGAGCGAACTCGTCTTTAGAGGCATTTTGAGGTACGAGACCAGCCTGAAAATGAACATCAGCAACTTTTACATAGTCCCTTTGGATAAATCCATACAGTATTTCAGCTAAAAATTTTCTATTATTTTTGTCTAAACGACCCATGATGCCAAAATCTACTGGTATAATATTTCCTTTTTTGTCTACAAATAAATTACCTTGATGCATATCACCATGAAAAAAACCATCTCTTACAGCCTGTTTTAAAAAATATTGTATTAAATTTTTTGCTAACTTTTTTAAATCAACACCTAATTCTTTAAGTTTCCCATGTTCCCTAATAGATATGCCGTCCACTTTATCTAACGTTAATATTTTTTTTGTAGTATAATTCCAATAAATCATAGGAACATTAAATCCATAATCATTTTTTGTATTCTCATAAAGTTCATTTGCAGCTGCTGCCTCAAATCTTAAATCCATTTCAATATTTGTAATCTCACGCAGTAAGTGAACTACTTCAACTAATTTTAAACGTTTCGCTTTTGTAAACATATTCTCGACTATGTATGCGAAGAGCATTAAGGCATCTAATTCTTCATTAAAAAGTTTTTCAATTTCAGGTCTCAATATTTTTATAGCAACTTGTTTTTCTTTACCCTCGACTGAAATCTTTGCTAAATGCACTTGTGCAATAGATGCAGCTGCAATTGGTTCACTTATCTCTAAAATGTTCCTAAAGTGATTTTCTCCTATTTCTTTTTTTATAATTTTTTTTGCATCATAAAGATCAAAAGCCGGAACTTTATCTTGAAGTTTCTCTAAATCTTTAGCTAGATTGTCTCCAATAATATCTGGGCGTGTAGCAAGAAATTGTCCCAACTTAATAAAAGTTGTACCCATGCCTTGTAAAGCATCACAAAGTTTCTCACCTGCTTTTTTATTTAAAGAGTTTTCATAAGATTTAGAACCAACTGACATCAAATTGAAAAATAAATTAACTGGCATTGGCAAAGAATGTATCTCATTAATAGTCTTTACTGCACCTGAAACAGATAATTTCCTTGCTATTTGAAATAATTTGAACACTCTTCTAATCATTTAAATTTTCCAACCTGAGTGTATTGCAGCAATGCCATTAGACAGATTTCTGTATTCAACATTAGAAAAACCATTTTTTTTCATTAATTCAGCTAAATCTTCTTGATTATAAAATTCTTTTATACTTTCAATTAAATATTGATATGGTTTTTCAGAGCCGACTATTATCTTACCTATATACGGTATCGCCTTAGAATATTGTTTGTAAAGAAAATCCAATACTTCATTATCAATTTTAGAAAACTCTAAGCAAATCATTCTTCCACCAGGTTTTAAAACTCTTAATGCCTCTTTGAGAGCCAGGTTGATGTTTGAAACATTTCTTAACCCAAAACTTATTGAGTAATAATCATAAGTATTATCTTTAACAGGAATTTTCTCAGCTTTAGAATTTATCCAATTTACAGATTTGTACCAGATTAGTTTAGATTTACCTTCTTCTAACATTTTTAAATTCGGTTCTACGCATGTAATATGATTTGAAATATCACATCTTTGTAAAAAAAGTTTGGCAATATCACCAGTCCCTGAAGCAACATCAATTAAACTTGTATGTGGCAATGGACTCATCCAATCTAAAAATTTTTCTTTCCAAACGCGGTGTATACCAAAAGACATTAAGTCATTCATGAAATCGTATTTTTTATAAACTTCTGAAAATACAGAATTGACTAATTTATCTTTATCCTGAATAGTGTCTTTCATAAAATAATTATATGCCAGAATTACCAGAAGTTGAAGTTGTTAAAAGGTCCCTAGAGAAAAAAATTCAAAATTTAATAATTAAAAAAGTAATAATCAATGATGGTAATTTAAGATACAAGATAGATAAAGACAAAATAACAAAAATAGTTGGAAGGAAGATTAAAAAAATTGTTAGGAGATCAAAATTTTTAATTTTTAAGTTAGATAAAGGTCAAGCCATGATGGTACATCTTGGAATGACAGGAAAGTTTTTTTTGGTTGATCAAAAAGAAAAAAAATTCAAAACTAGTTTTTATTACAAAATTGAAAAAAATGACGAAAAATATAATAGAGTAATTTTTGTTTTTAAAAATAAACAGAAGTTAATCTACAATGATGTAAGAAAATTTGGTTTTATAAAATTTTATGACCCCTTAAAATATGAAGAAAATATACATTTTAGAAATCTTGGACCAGAACCTTTAAGTAAAGATTTGAATTTTAATTATTTAAAGAATTATCTAAGGGGACGAAACAGAAATATAAAAAATGTTTTAATGGATCAAAAATGTATTTCTGGTCTGGGTAACATTTATGTGAATGAAGTTTTATTCTTAAGTGGAATAAGGCCAACAAGAAAAGTTTCAAAATTAAAAGATGCAGAGTTGAAAAAACTTTTGAAATACATAAAAAATGTTTTAAAGAGTTCTATAAAATTAGGAGGATCATCAATTAAAGATTTTTCTAGTGATGATGGAAAAAAAGGCATATTCCAGCAATATTTTAGGGTATATGGAAAAAAAGGTGAAAAGTGTTCTAACACAGATTGCAACACAAATCTTAAGAGGGTAGTAATTTCAAATCGATCAACTTTTTTTTGCAAAACTTGTCAGAAATAAAAAAGTTGACCACTATTATAGTGGGATATATACAGTTTTAAAAATGCCAAATACAAAATCAGCCATTCGAAGAGTTAGAAGGGTAAAAAAACAAACTCGTATTAATAGAATTAGAAAAAGTAAGTATAAAAATGCAATAAAAGAGATGGAATTGCTTTTAAAGTCGGGAGATAAGCAGAAGGCTAAAAAAAATTTTTCAAAATTTCAGTCAATTCTAATGCAGGTTGCTAAATCTGGAGTAATTAACAAAAAAACTGCAGCCAGAAAAATTTCCAGAGCATCAAAAAAAATAAAATAATTTTAAACCTTCAGTTGTTAAAAATTTTTTTTCTACATTTAGAATTTCTATAAAAAAAATATTCAAAATATAGTTTCTTTCTTAAGTTGTAAGATAATTTTTTTCTATTAAAACGTTAAGTTTACAACCTGAGTCTACTTTTATTTTTAATTACAACCTGTAAATAGTTGCAAATGAATTCCAAAAAGAGTTTAAAGGAATCTCTTTAAAAATTAATTACATGGACAAAACTATTAAAAAACAAAACGTTTTCATTTCGGAGGAAGAAAAAACGTTAAATTGGGACGATGTTCAACTTGCATTTCAAAAAAGTTTTGGAAATGAAATTTATAACAGTTGGTTGCAAAAAATATCTTTAGTAAAGGAATTTAATGATTATTTAATTTTAGGTGTTCCCACTAGATTCTTTAGAGATTGGATAGTATCAAGATATTTAGACAAGATTTTAGAACAGGTAAAAACCTTTAAATTGAGTTTAAATAGAATAGAATTTAAGATTATCGAGGAAAATAAGCCAAATCAAGATCTTCTAAGAATTGACGAATTAACTAAAGTAACCGAAATAAAAGACTCGATTATAAACTACAATAGACTTAACCCAAATTTAAACTTCAGTAATTTTATTCAAGGAAAAAGTAATGATATAGCCTTGTCATATTCGAAAAAAGTTTGTGAACAGCTTTCCCGTTATAATCCTTTGTATATTTGCGGAGGAGTAGGTCTTGGAAAGACACACTTATTAAATGCAATAGGTTTAGAGTTACAAAATAACAATAATGTTATGTTTATTTCTGCTGAAAGATTTATGTACCATTTCATTAAATCTATAAAAAAGAATGATATGGTAAATTTTAAAGACTTTTTCAGAAAATCTTCAGTTTTTATTATTGACGATATACAGTTTATTAGTGGAAAGGAGAGTTTACAAGAAGAGTTTTTTCATACATTCAATAGTCTTATGGATAAGAATTCCCAAATTATTATCTCATCTGATAGATCTCCAATGAAACTGGATAGGGTTCAGGATAGAATTAAATCCAGACTTACAGGCGGATTAGTAGTTGATATAGATGTTCCTGATTTAGATTTAAAAGTGAAAATTATAAAACATAAAATTGAAGAAATACAAAATCAATTTAAGGAAAATATATCTTTGAGTGAGGAAGTAATTAATTATTTAGCAAACGAGAGCAAAACAAGCATTAGAGAGCTTATAGGAATATTAAATAGAGTAGTGGCTTTTAGTAGAGTACACAATAAAATATTGGATATAAATGATTGCAAAAACATTCTTAAGGATGTTTTCAATCAGATCAAAGTTATAACAGTTGATAAAATACAAAATGTTGTTTCAAATTATTTTAATATTGCTTTAAGCGAAATGCTTTCACAAAGAAGGTCACGACCTTTAGCAAGACCACGTCAAATCGCAATGTTCCTCGCAAAAAAAATGACTACTAGATCTCTACCAGAAATTGGAAGACGGTTTGCCAATCGTGATCATACGACAGTGATACATGCGGTAAAAACTATTACAAGACTTTCTGAGCAGGATGATGAAATGAAAAAAAATATTGCTCAGATTAAAAGTTTACTCTTAGAGCATTAAAAGATGCAATTCGTTGTTAAAAGAGACAATTTACTAAAATCACTTAATTTTGTGCAAGGGGTTGTTGAAAAAAAAAATACTTTGCCAATTTTATCAAATGTGTTGTTGGAATTAAAAAATAAAAAACTTTCTATAATTGCAACAGATTTAGATATAATCTTTCATGATGTAATTTCTGACGTAAAAATAGTTAAAGAGGGAAGCACTACGACTTCAGCAGCAATACTTTATGACATTTTAAGAAAAATTTCCTCAAATTCAGAGTTAAACTTTGATTTAAAAACTGAAAATAAATTGAGTTTAAAAAGTGACAACTTTGACTTTAACCTCTTATGTTTACCAACTGATAATTTTCCTTCATTTTCAGATGAATTTAATGGAAATCAGATTTCTTTGAATTCTGAGAAATTTTTATATTTGCTTAACAAAACAAGGATATCAATTTCAAATGATGATACTAGACATTACTTGAACGGTATTTTTTTGCACTTAAGTGAAGTTAATAGCAGGTCTTTTTTAACAGGTGTAGCTACTGATAGCCACAGATTGTCTTCAAGTAGTATTGAAATTGAAAATATTAAAGATTTTAATCCAATAATTTTACCAAGAAAAACTGTAATACAATTGTGTTCATTATTGTCCGAGTCTAGTGACAAATTAAATATGCAAGTAAGCGATAATAAAATTAAGTTTGAGTTAGGAAATATAAAACTAATTTCAAAGGTTATAGACGGAAAATTTCCTGATTACAAAAAAGTCGTCCCTACTGGAAATAATAAGGTACTCAATGTTTCAACAAAAGACTTCATAGATTCAATTGAGAGAGTGGCTAGTGTTTCGCTAGATCGTAAAGAAGGTGTTAAGCTATATATTAACAAAGATAATTTACAATTATCAGTTAATAGTGCGAATTCAGGTGAGGGAAATGAGAAAATCAAGGCTGATTTTAATTCAGATAACTTAAATATAAGCTTTAATTCAAAGTATTTAATAGATATAGCGTCATCAGTTCAGAATAAAAATATTAGACTAAATTTAAAAGATGCAGTTTCCCCTGTTCTTATTGAAGATCTTTCCGATAAAAATTCATATTATGTTATAATGCCTATGAAAATCTAATCTTTTTCATTTTTACATTTTTTTTTTATTTTTGCCTCAAAACTGTTGATATTAAATACTTCTAGGTCACTGAAACTTAATGCAGTTTTCTATTACAAAAAAAAAATGATATATTCAAAATTCAAAAAAAAATGCCTAAAAATTCTCAAATGAATAATAATCAATCTTATGGTGCTGAGTCTATCAAAGTGCTCAAAGGACTTGATGCTGTAAGAAAAAGACCAGGTATGTATATAGGTGATACAGATGATGGTTCAGGTCTACATCATATGGTGTTTGAAGTAATTGATAATTCTATCGATGAAGCATTAGCAGGACACTGTAAAAATATTGTGATTTCAATAAATCCTGATAACACAGTAAGCGTTGAAGACGATGGAAGAGGGATACCTGTTGATATACACAAGGGTGAAAAAATTTCAGCTGCTGAAGTAATAATGACACAACTTCATGCTGGTGGAAAATTTGATCATAACTCTTATAAAGTTTCAGGAGGACTCCATGGAGTTGGAGTTTCAGTAGTGAACGCTTTGTCAGAAAAGCTTGAATTAAAGATCTTTAGAGAGGGAAAAGAGTATGAGGTCAATTTTAAAAATGGAAATTCGATAAATCCGCTTAAGAGCATTGGAAAAACCAAAAAAAAAGGAACAAAAATAACTTTTTTGCCATCTAAGGAAATTTTTTCATCAATAAAATTTAGTGCTTCAATACTTGAAAAAAGGATAAGAGAACTTGCTTTTTTAAACAAAGGTATTGCGATTACTTTAATAGATAACTCATCCAAAAAAAGCAAAGAAATCACACATAAATATGACGGAGGGATAGTAGAATTTGTTAAACATATAAATAAAAAAAAACCTATTTTAATTAATAAACAAGAAAAAGAAGTTTTTAAAAAACCAATTTATGTAACTGCAACAAAAAATAATGTAGTTGTTGAATGCTCATTTGAGTGGAATGCAGGTTATTCAGAGGAAGTATTGCCATTTACAAATAATATTCCTCAAAAAGATGGGGGTACGCACTTGTTGGGTTTTAGAAGTGCATTAACAAGAGTTATAAATAAATACTCGGGTGATAGGAGTAGCAAAAAAAATAGAGTTGTATTATCTGGAGAAGATATAAAAGAGGGATTAACAGCAGTACTTTCAATTAAAATGCCTGACCCTAAATTTTCTTCTCAGACAAAAGATAAGCTTGTATCTTCAGAAATACGTAACATCGTGGAACAAATAATAGGAGAAAAAGTTTCAACATGGTTCGACCAAAATCCATCAATTTCTAAAATTGTTTTAGAAAAGATTACTCAAGCTGCTATGGCAAGAGACTTAGCTAGAAAAGCAAGGGATAGTGTAAGACGAAAAGGAACTTTTGAATTATCTGGCCTTCCTGGAAAATTAGCAGATTGTCAAATACAAAAAAGAGAAGGCACCGAATTATTTATTGTAGAGGGAGACTCAGCAGGCGGATCCGCAAAACAAGGAAGAGTCAGGGAATTTCAAGCGGTCTTACCACTTAGAGGGAAAATTTTAAATACATACGTTAATGGTAAAAAAAATGGTGAAGATCAAAATACAAAGGCTTTATCAAAAATGATGTCCTCTACTGAGATAGTTACATTAATTAATGCTCTTGGAACCGGATCAAAAGATTTTAACATTGAAAATTTAAGATACGATAAAATTATAATTATGACTGATGCTGATGTAGATGGTTCACATATAAGAACTTTACTTCTTACTTTTTTTAACAATCATCCATTTAATCAACTAATTGAAAATGGGCACGTATATTTGGCTCAACCACCATTATTCAAAGTTACCAAAGCAAATAAAAGTATATATATAAAAGATGAAAAAGCACTTGAAGATTATATTATTCAATTAAGTAAGATAGATAAAAAAATTAAAAAAGGATCTCAAGATTACAAGAGGTTTATACAAGAGCAAAGAGAGAAGCTTTCAATTCAGAGGTTCAAGGGATTAGGAGAAATGAACCCGGATGAACTATGGGAAACTACCCTTAACCCTGAGAATAGAACTATGTTAAAGGTTCAATACACAAAAGGAACGAAGGATAAATCAAAAGAGGATCAGAAGATGATCGAAGTTTTGATGGGTGACGAAGTTGCTCCGAGAAAAGATTTTATTACAAACAATGCTTTAGAAGTCACAAATCTAGATATCTAAAAATAATGAATTTAGCCACTCTTTTCAGGACAAAAGAGAATTTAAACTTAGACAAAAATACATTAACAATTCTGAGGTATATAGCAATTATTGGTCAAATTTTAGCAATCAGCATAGTGTTTTATTACTTAAATTTACCGTTTCCAATCATTGAAAGTTATTTGATTATTTCACTCGGTTTAGCCACAAATTTATATCTTCAATTTGGAATAAAAATAAGCCAACTTAAAGATTTTTATGCAGCCCCGTTCCTTTTGTACGATTTAATACAACTGAGCGCTCTTCTTTATTTGACAGGAGGAATTTTTAATCCTTTTTCTTTCCTACTAGT
>MDTD01082663.1_pt1 | contig 12946 bp, 12 predicted proteins | sample 811221 | NCBI WGS metagenome assembly MDTD01 (sample SAMN05326646, study PRJNA326480) | marine metagenome | isolation source: seawater | place: Pacific Ocean: South West | collected 2011 | reverse complement strand
CTTCATACTATCTGTAAGTTTAGGTAATACTTCTTGTACTTTCTCTACTGTAGTATTAAATAACTCAACGAACGATACCATCTCGCTGAGTTCAAAATCTTCTTCTGTTGCTGTAGTTCCAACTACATTTAATGGCATAGGAATTACTGTCCACGACCCATCCCAGAGTTGAACCCTACCCATATTCTTATCATTAACCCACTTATCCAGTACCCATTCACTAAGAACTGATTCATTAGCGTTAACAAAATCTATTATCTCTGCCTCATATCTAATATGTTGACAGTTTATATTACGAAATGAGGATAGACCAGAGATCGCATCCTCTTGCCAAATTTTTCTCATACTTTAATATATTATTGGGCAACCATGCTTACCATGTACAGGACATTCTACACCTTCTTTAGTGTGATTGCAAGCCATTTTGCTCTTATCCTTACCAACTTTAGGCATCTTTTTTGACTCCCCTGACTTCATCCCAGTAGGGTCATCCATCTTTGGCATGACCTCAACAGGACTGCCATTTACTTTTTTTCAGTAAGTTTTCTCCACTCAGAGAACTCCTTGACGCAGTTAGGAACTTTACGTCCGTTCTTCATCTTGGTTCCCTTTGCTTTGTAACCATCCCAACAAGTAGATGCTCCTACGTTCTTACGTGCTTGCTTCAAACTCTCGTTAGCAACTTCTTCTTTCTTAGCAGTCTTCTCTGAATCTCTAAATGCTTTATCAGTAGGAGCTCCTTTGTCACCCTTACTACGCATTTTTTCACCACGTGCTCTCTTGGCATGAATGTTAGCATAGAGACCTTTCTTCTCTTCAATAGTCTCTTCATTCTTAATTGCTTTAGAGATTGCTTTTCTTTTCTTATGTAGATACTTATCGCTACTATCTACATCACCATCGTTGTCAATGTCCTTGTCCTTTCTATCTTTATGCTTACCCTTGAGTTCACCATGGTTGACTGGATCTAAGTTACCCTCAGTTTTTACCTCTGCAGGTATTTTGTCATCAACAAATTGATTTGGTGGTTGTTGTTCAATTTCTCTTTGAGGTTTATCTGGATTGATTGCATGTTCATGCATACCATACTCAAGTAAATTAAGTGTGGCAACTGGAACGTCTTGCTCTAGTCCATGCTCAAACATTACGTCATAATGAGAGACATTACCTTGCTCATCAAGTGTATGCATCTCCTTTAGACAGTTACCTCTACCCCACTCTGCATGCTCTACCTTAGTAGCACATGAATGCTTAACCTTTTTGATAGTTGGTTTACCCTCAGTTCCTGATGGTTCTGCAAGTTTCATGCCAGGTGCGTCACCGCCACCGACACCATCTGCACCAAGACCTTTTACGTCTGTGTTTCCTATCTTTGCGGAGTAATCATACCTCCAAGTCTCATTTATAGACTTGAACTTAGTATTTAACATTGTATCAGCAGCTATTTGTGCTAATGTTTTTTCTTCGTGGTGGCTCATCTTATCTTTTTTGGGATCTGTTGGAATTGTTTGCTTTACCTTTTCAGTTCCTTTAGGTTTAACAGTCTTCTGACCAGGCGTAAGCGACATTACATACTCACGATATGCGTCAGTTCCAATCTCGAACACCTCTTTTATGTTTGTTATCCAAGTGCGGAAGGTTGTTTCTTCAGCAGTAAGACACAAGACATAGTTAGGTCCTCGACGTAAGATCTTTCCTACCTGACCGTTTTCAGTAAGAACCCACTCACCTTTTTTATAGACTTCATTCTTATAGAATTTATCTTTGGTGATATTTGCTTCCGCAACTTGTGATTTCCTCGTGAATTCAGAGAAAGATTTCATTAATATATGTGTACATATCAAGTTTATTTATACACTATTGCATGTTGTCGTGTATTTCTACCATTAAATTTCTGCATTCCTTATCACCAAGTGCGGAAGGAATACCTTTTCTGAATGTTTTAAAATCTCCTGCTGTTGCTGCTCTCCGCATTTTTGTTCCAGATATAGCGAATGTATCACCATCGGCATCACGATCTCCAGATGATATAACGTCTAATTTACGGAAGTAAAAATCTTTTCCATTATATTTCTTAACCCACTGCATAGCATTGACTCTATCTGACCCTACAACAAACATACAATCATCATATCCTTCTGTCTGTAACTCTTTTAATATAGAAACTGGATCTCTAGGACCTGATCTAAATTTTTTTGCTAGATGAGGAAAACTTTTCTTTGCGTAGTATAATTTTCTATCGGGTGGTAGTGGGTTTGACCCCTTTTTATCCTCTGTTTGTGAGAGGTATATGAAGTAATCACAGTTCCCCGCAGTCCTTGCTACCGCCTTAAAGTTTTCAGCATGACCTACTGTTGGAGGTTGGAATCTACCAAAGGTAAAATATACACATTTGTAGTCAACTATTTCCATGACTTATCTAATGTAAAATTAAGGTATGCAAACTCAATTCTATTTACAAGTTTAATCATATCTCCATCATGATGCATTACATATCCCTCTGGAGTAGTAGCTTTGTAACCATTTGGTGTCAAAGCATACGTTCTAAATTTTTCCAAGTTATCTAATGCATCTATGACCATCTGTTTGCTAGTTTGTATTAGTCTATACAACCTCAACATAGAGGTAAATTCTTTTGAATGATCCTCAAGGTATTGAATACCATCATACATTTGCTTTCTTCTCTCAGTTATCTTTGGTGCACTTTTCATTTTGTTAATTTCTTTGTTCATCTTTTCTCGATAGAACTCACCTATGTTTTTTAATGCTTTAATGGGATCATCTATCCTACGAGATGCCTTTATCTCCGCATTGAAAAATTGTTTTAAATATGATGCTACATGAAATTTTTTATCACCTGTCGTTCCCATATTAGATACAAGAGTGTCTAAGAATTGACCAGATTCTGAGCATAATTTTTCTATATCTGAGACATTTGCTTTAAATTTTGTTAGTGTGGATTCATCTATGGCAATGTCATTCATAGGTGTGTCGTTTTGTATGACTGCACACTCTTTTATCTTACTGAATTGTTCTATTGGTGCTCCTGCTTGTGCTGTTGCAGTAGATAAATCGCTACCTTTGTAATGTGTATGGAATACAACCCCTATTTTTGCATCACTTACCTCTTTTCCTATAGGATGATTTACAGGTATACCATACGTTATAGTGTTTGCTCTGAATGTAATTAAATTTTCTCCATTTATAGTCTCATTTTTCTTATCTTCCTCCGTAAACATCAAATCTCCTTGGACTACACCCTTGATATTAAGTTGAGAAAAATATTCCAATGCCATTGATAACTTCTGGTTGAGACCTCCTTTATCAGGATAATAAAAATCAATGTCTTCCTGTGTAAAACACATCTTTGCATTGGTTGTATTAAAAACTGACTTGTTTCCTACAAAAAACATACCACTTGCAGGATCTGTTCCACAAACAACAGATGGTGCTCCATCCCATTTGGTTTGCATAAAGGCACTACTACCTTTTTTACCCAACATTTTGACTAATTCATTCATAAAACGAACTGCTGCCTGACAACCATCAGTTCCATAGTTGAGCATCTCATCCTCTAGATGTTCGAGATGTTTTAACTTGACAATATTAGCCATCTATTTCTTCTCCGTCTCCCCATGACCAATCTTTTTCATCCTTAAATTTATATCCTGCTTGAAATTTATCAGGTATGCCTTGACCATTACCACTAGTATCTCTGATATTAAATTTTAGTTCCATAGTACCAGTATCAACAACCATATCTACACGTTGACCTTCACCACCCTTACCACCATAGAATATCTCTACCTTACTGACTGATGCAGTTTGTTTATTGATGTCTGGTGTAACTTTAAAGTCTTTAATTTTACCTGCATTTAGGTGACAATAGTGATATCCATGACCTAGGCATCCTTTTATCAACTCTTCTAATAATGTTTTATCATACTTAGGGTTGCTTACTTTTTTACCACTCTGAACTTTTGGTTTTGCAATACCCTCATTGTGTTGTGCTCTTGCTTCTTTAAAAATTTGCACAAAAGCATCCTCTTCTATGCCAAAAGTTTTTAAAAGTTTCTCTCCTGCTATTGGAAATCTACTTGAATCATTTTCTGGTGCAGGTCCTAAGATAAGATTCTCTGGAAACACATTTTTCTTTGTACCTAGATTAGATAGTGCTACTGTTCCCGATGTTTTTGCTGACAAATATACTTCTCTTTTAGATCCATCTATACAGTCTAATGTTAGAGTAACATCAGATACTTTTTTACCTATATCAAAATTACCCTTACCTGCATTTCCAACTTTCCAACCACCACTACTCCATTTTAATGGTCTCTTAGTATCTTTCTCACCGACCATCTCTACTTTTACACCTTTGCAATCATCTAATCCATGATCTTTTACTATATTTTCAATGAGGGTTGCATATTTTTTATCTTTTGGTAACTCACTGGTTTCCACCCATTCTTGTATATTTTTTGCTAAATCTCTTTCAAATTTATTACCTTTGTTTAACGCACCTCTACCCTTTCTACTTCCATCACCCCAAGATTTATGATTTAATTTTAATTTACTTAATTTTGCACCACTTGTTAACTCTTCAATACTGACATATGCTTTCAACTGTCTTAAAATTTTTAAGCCACTACCTATCTTTGGATCCATAGCTATTGGATCTTTCACGTCTGGTGCTACTGTGTTAGTAAGATAACTGTAGAGACGAATTGCTTCACTAGAGGCGGTCAAATGTTTTGACATCTTCCGCATCTCTGCTTCTGTTTTAGGAATTGCATTATATGCCATAATGCTATTTAGAATTGTTTCCAATATCTTGGAGGTAACAGACCTGATTCTGTGTCAGTTCTATGCTTCAGTGTTAGAACGATGTCACCAGCCAAAGAAATTCTTCTATGTTCTCTAGGTTCAGGAGCAGTAAAATGTTCAAGATGACCAGGAAAAACAATGAGGTGCTCAGGTTTTGGAGTGATAGCATATTCATCACTATTGTTATATCTAAATTCTTTAGTAAATTGAAACGCATCTCCAAACCATTCATTAGGATTACTTTTATGCAACATTAAGGGGTCACCTGGCGTTTGTATGTAATACACCCATGATATGTGTGAACATGAGTGATGGTGACATGGAAAATGTTGACCAGGATCACATATAGTGAACCAAGTTTTTACAAAATTTATCTCAAATGTGCTTTTATCTATACAAAAACTATCTATGTATTCTGTAACACATTTTTTCAGAGCTCTAAAAAATGGTTCTAGTCTTTTATCTTGATGTACTAGAACCTTACCATTTAATTCCCCTGTAATTCTGCCTGTGCTATTGTCAAATTTAGCATCGTCAAAACTTTTATATAATAATGATAAGAAACCAGATAATTTCTTCTCATATATGGTAATAGGGAATGCTTTATGAAAATTAGCGGTCGTCTGCTGCACGGTTTTCTGAATCACTAATGTCAAAATGACCACCAGGATATCTTTTCTCTAACTTCTTGATGTTTCCTTTAATTACCTCGTCAAAAGATATGTCCAAAGCCATACAAGCTTGTGCCACATACCACATAACGTCACCCAACTCAATAATAAGATGCTCTCTATTGTCGTTAGTCCAAGGTTTACCTTGGAAGACCATCTTCTTAATGATCTCAAGAAACTCTCCAGACTCAGCAGACATCCCAACAGCAGCAGTGGTAAGGCGTTCAATATTGGCACCCTTTCCGTCAAGTTCAACCAAGCGATCAGCAAGATAGACAAAATCTTTACTGGAATCGGATGTGACACCATCCACGAATAAGCAGTACTTATCAAAATCTATTGTCATGAAATTAATTGCATTGTTTCTGGGAACCAAACGTAATCTAAATCAGATTTAGCAAGCACATCTAACGCTTGCTGTGGTGTCTCAACTAAGGGTTCACCTGCTAAGTTAAGACTTGTATTAAGTATTATACCATAACCTGTAAGTTTTTTCAACTCTACCAATAAATCATATAGGTGTCCTTCAGTTACAGTTTGAACTCTACATGTATTATCTATGTGCGTTACAGAGGGTACTGGAATACCTGTGACCTTATAACATTGTGTCATAAAAGGACTGTATGTTTTAACGTCAAAAAATAAATGTGCATCTTCTTCTAATACAGATGCTGCAAATGGTCTATACCATTCACGTTTTTTAATCCTATTAACTACGTCTCTTCCTTGCGGGTCAAAGGCGGTGTAGAGGATGGATCTATTCCCAAGTGCTCTTTGTCCAGATTCAGCGTATCCATAATATATGGCGACGCTTTTGAATTCTTTAAGAAGTTTAGCAACTCCTTCGAGGTTTGTTTGTTCCCCTTTATATTTTGATAGGTCATACTTCCAACCATGAAATGAAGTAGTCTTTAGAGGTCTAGGTGTAAGATCCTTTGTCCTCATTCTCCAGTGCAACATAGCAGTTCCTACTGATATACCGAGGTCTGTTGCCATCGGTTCAAAATAAAACTCTACGTCTGGAAAAGTTTCTACTAACAAATTATTAGTTATAATATTCATAGCATAACCACCAGTAAAACACAACTTTTTGACACCAGTTGCTAACAAAACTTTACGAACTAGACGAATGATAACGTTCTGTGTATCTTTTTGTACAGATTTAGCGTAGTCAGCATAGGGTGTATAATTGTCTTTTGTTATTTCATCGGTAACATTTATTCCTTTCTTCCCAAATATTTCTTGTGCTATATCTTTAAAATTATCAGGACCGTATCCATAGAAAAATAGGTTAACTTCTCTACAATGAAACATCATATCATCAACAAAATAATCTTTGATGATGTGGGTTTGATTAGTGTCTTTACCATAGGCAGATAGTCCCATAACTTTACCCGCTTGGAGTGCAGTCTCACCCATCATTACAGCACCTGCACTATACAAGTAACCTAAACCCATCATACTCTCTCGATGAACTTCTGCATCAGGGTGTAATTTTTTAAGACGTTCCGTTTCAGTTGGTAGATCCATCTGCTCAGGAAACAATTTTATAAAATTTTTGTAGATTTCTTTAAACTCTAACCCTTCTGCAAGGTATACTGATTCTGCCTCAAAAGAAAGTTTATCTAATGATCCACTCCCATCAACCACCAACACAAGTGACTTATCAAATCCACTATTAAAGTATGCACCTGCAGCATGAGCAAGATGATGACGTTTATCTTTTATAACTTCGGGGATAAATCCATGTTTTTTCTTGTATGCTTTTAAAAAGATATGTAGATATTTGAGACCATCTTCATACATGAATGTTCTATCACCAAAATAGCATAAAACAAGCAGATCTATAGGATCTTTTACCTTGAGAAGATTTTTATATATTTCAAAATGATGGAGGTCATGCTTCTTACCACTAAACCTCTCTTCTAAAAAGTAATTTTGTACATCACCATCATATATGCAAGCAGAACAATCATGATTTCCATATTGTATTGCTGCTACTCTCATACTTTTAACTTAGCAAATTTTTTAGAGATGTCATCTTTCAATGATTTTATATCTATGTCTTGATTAGCGTCTACAATGTCATTTTGTGCTGATTGTTCTACATCATACAGTCTCATCTTTGCACGGTCTATACCAACAACAAATCTCTTGTTAAGAGTAGGATCATTGTATCTATTTTTAAGTTGTTTTACCATAATTTGATTGATATCTTCTAACTCTTCGGTAGAGATAAGAGCAAACATAAGGTCAGCAGTAGCAGGTAAACCAAAGGACTCACTTGTATCGGTAAGATCCACATCACTACTACCATAACCAGAACGAGTGGTCTGAGTAGCAGATACGATAGGTACATTTGCTTCAACTGCAAGTCCTCTGAGTTCTTCAGCGATTGCTTTGATGTAGGAGTAGGAGTTGACATTGCCTAATTTTGAATAACGTGAAGATGCACAGATATTTAAGTAATCAATGAATATAATATCTGGTTTGAATGCTTTCTTAAGAGCAAGATCATTTAACAATGCTCTAAAATGTCCTACACTAGCAGATGCAGTAGGATATTCTTTGACAATTAATTGACCTTGTGTTTTCTTTGCAATTTTATTTACCTTAGATTCAAACATCATCTTAGGTAATTGATCAAGTTGTTGTATATCTACACTTAATAGGTTTGCATCTATTCTTTCTGCAATTTTTTCCTCTGCCATTTCCAAAGTAATGTACAAAACATTTTTACTTTGAAGAAGAACACTACTAGCAACATGACACATGAACAAAGACTTACCTACACCAGTTCCCGCAAGAGCAATGTTGAGAGTTTTATTAGGCAAACCTCCTTTTGTTATGCGATTAAAGAATTCTAAATCAAATGGAATTTTCTCTTCTGTTTGATGATAAAATTCATATCTTTCTTCGTAGTCTTGTAGGTAATCATGTCCAATATGGTTGTCAAAACTTACTGCCAATGCATCAGAAAGTATACTAGGTATTGCACCCGTTGCTCTTTTCTCATCATTACCTTCTGCTATCTTGATACTTTCCATAAGTGCAAGATAAACTGCACGTTCTTTACACCACTTTTCAGTTGTATCTAATATCCATTCATACTCTGATTTTTCATCATCAATATCTCGAATGTATTGTATAGTTTGCCTATGTTGTTCATCTGATATATTTCCCAGTTGTCCAACTTCAATTTCTAATGCTTCTTTTGTAGGTAAAGCACTATAGTCTGTAAAATACTTATTGATTACATTGAATAAATTCTTTTCTAATACCTCAGAAAAATATTCTGCCTTAATAAAAGGCATAGCTTTTCTAACATACTCTTCATCAAGAAGAAGATTTTTAATTACTAGATTTTCAACCTTGCTCATTTAGTCTTAAAACTATAGGTAGTGTAACTGTCATTCTAGGATCTGTCAAATCATTTTTAGGAGAAGCAGTTTCTAGATAAGATGGGTATATTATAACATCGCCTGCATTTACATACAAACCTGTATCCCATATCCAATCTGCAACACCAGTAGGATCATAAGATCTTACAATTTGTTTTGATGGATGGTAAAATAAATCTGACTTCTTACAGTCATTAAGATAGTGGACAAATGTATAGTGACTTGGTAAAAAATCACAAGAATCTACACCCTCTCCTTTTTCTAAACATTTAAAAATATAAGATTGTATAGTATAAGAATGTGTTTCGCTAACACCAATATCATTTACAAACTCATTTATTATATCAATATAACTTTCACTTAATCTACGATCTATATGTGTGTATCCTAGAACTAATGGAGACACCTCTTCAAATTTAGAATCGTTATACTCTTTTGTCCAGTGACTTAAATGTTTATCGTTATTTGGTACGTTATATTTACGAACTGGTGTTGGAAATAAATCTACTTTCATGATCCATACTTATATTCTTGACTTGCTGCCCAATCTAATTTTTCCATCACTTCTTTGGTGAAGTATTTCTGCGGATCCTTAAGTATTGCAGAAGGATATACGCTACTATTACCAACAACGATGCGATTTCCTTTACGTTCAAATACTCCATACTTTTCTCCTAATTCTAATAGACCATAGTAACGATCTAAACCTCTAGAATCATAGTATAATCTAGTATCTACTGATGCATTTTCTTTTGTCAGACGCGACTTAGCAGTCTTTGCTTTGACAATGTTTCCAATGACATCTTTACCGTCTTTTTCTTTCTTTTTCGAGAGGTAAATGATCGTACTAGCAGCGTACTTAAGACCGCTACCGCCACCCATCTCTTTTGTGGGGACGTATGCACCAACGACATCGTAGGTATGGTTTGTAACAAGTAAGGGAACATTAGCTTTACCAAGTTTAAGTGTAAGAATACGAAAGATTGCCTTCACAACTTGTGCCCTAGTCATGTCACGGGTGTCTTTACCCTCTGCACTATCTGCTAGTTCTTTTGATGTTGAAAGCATTCCTAATGAGTCTAACACAAACATCATAGGTTTGCGATCTTCTGTTTTCTGTTGAAGATATTTCTCTAATATTTGTAGTGCTTGTGTTCTAAATTCTTGTACTGTAGTAACAGGAACTAAAATCATACGTGAACCATCTATACCACGATCATCTATCATGTCTTTGGTAATAGCAGCTTCACTCTCAAAGTAAACTACACCTGCATCAGGGTTTTCTTTGAGATAATTTTGCACAATACCCATACAAAAAAATGTTTTACCAGTACCACTCTCTCCTGCTAGTGCAGTAATTTTATTACTAGGAACTCCTTTATAGATAGATCCACTAACTAATGCGTTAAAGATATATGATCCTGTATCAACATATGATTCAATGTCACCTACGCCACCTTCAGATAACAGTCCTGCGTAGTCATTGTCAATTTCTTTGACAATGCTTTTTAAAAATGATGAAGTCATGCAAATAAAAATTCAAGGTTAGATACTTTCTCCGTTTCCCATCCTATCACATTTGTGATGATTCGTAAAGGGTCAAGAAAAGCTTTTTTAAATTGGGCATCACGATCTATCTGCCCTTCCACTCCCAACTCACGAGGGAATGTATTAAGGAAAGAGATAACGTTTTCATTATTGACTTTGTTTGGTCGTCTAAGATAGATATACTTGATTTTTTCACCCTCTTGAACTAACGGATACTTGTACTGGAGTTTGTTCTTTGCGATATAAAAATTATAAAGCAAAGTTCCACGAACATGTAGAGGGGTGCCCTTTGTATACACGGTTCCTGACGCTTTAAATTTGCGTAGTCCATTTACAGACCTTGGAAATGCTATGTCTTCAGGCGGTAACAAATTGAATTCATCCTTAAAACTATCTATAAAGGATAACAAATCGTTTTCTGTGCCATTCATCATAATAGATATGGCATCCTTAATAGCTTTACGACAAGATGCAGGTGTTGATGATTTAACCGCTTCAATACCCATCATTTTAAGTTTGGGTTTGTTATATCTTACACCTTCTGAGTCCCAAACATTAAGCATGTATCTTTTCTTTGCAGTCCAGATACCACTTGATGCAATGTTCTCTCTTTTCATGATCATTTTTTGATCATAGGCACTGACGTACTCTGCCAATTCTTCGTAAGAATTTTGAATATAAGGTTCAAGTTCCATTTCACTGACCTTGTTAAGGAACCCAACAACGCTCTCATCAGTTTTCTCTCTCCCCTTGTATACAGTTTCGACCACAGGACCCATATTGAGGTAGATACTATCAGTGTCACTAGCAATAACATAATCTTCTCCTTTAGTTTTCAATACCTTATTAAGGTACAAGTTCATTTTGTTTTCAATCCATCGAATACTGAATTGACCACCATAAGTAATAGCTTCAGCATTACGTAAATTATAATATCTGAAGTATTGATTACCAATAGCACCATAAGCACTGTTCAATTGAATCTTACGTGCCATTTGTATGTTATTAAACTTACTAATATCTTTTTCTAGTTTGGCAGATGGTTGTCTTTCATATTCATCTTTTGCTTTGAGCATTTTTTTCTTATACAACGTGCGTTCATTGTATATCTTTTGCATGATCTCAGGTAGAAACCCATGTATATCTTTACGATACTGTGCACCATTAGGTGCTACACAATATGTACCCTCTATCTCGCACGATTTTGTGAGGAGTTTATCAACTGTAGCGGATGGATGCCTCTTTTCAATGAGGGTTTCTGGGGAAATATTATATTGCATAATAAGATGAGGGTACAGACTATTGAGGTCAAAATTAACCACCCAATTATAGCGTCCTGGTATCGGTTCCTTGACATATGCACCTTCGTATTTTTCGTTTTTATCTGATCGTTTTGCAGGAGGGACAACGACACCTTTGTCTTTGAGAAAATTATAGATGATAGTGTCCCACATTCTCACCTGATAATACACATCTCTGATGTTTACCTTAGCATCGTATGCTAGAGCAATAGCAAGTTCTATCAATTTCATTTTATCTTCCAAACGTGTCACAAGTTCCACGTCAAGGATGTTGTAATCAATAAACTTTTGCCAATCTTTTGTATAAAAATCTTTGAAGTTTTCAAACTCGTTATGATCTAGTTTTCTTTGTCCTAATTCAACAAATGCTATGTGATCTAAACGATATGATTCTTGATTTGTATAAGTAAATTTCTTATAGAGATCAAGATAATCTACAACATTGATTCCATACATGTTGTATAGTATTTGTTCGCGACCTTTTATCTCCATTTCTTCTCGATGCACGATGCCCCATGGAGACATTTGCTTCATTTCTTTTTCACCAAACAATCTTTCCATACGTCCACAGATATATGGAACGTCATAAAGTTCTACATTCCACCCCGTGAGAATATCTGGGAAATTAGTAATCCAATAGTCAAGGAAACAACGGAGCAAATGTTCTTCACCGTCACATAATATATAACGAACGTCATCTCTATTGTTTTCATACGGTTTGGTACCCCATACGATGATCTTACGTGTGATATGGTCTTGGATTGTAATGCTAAGAAGAGGTTCCGAGCATTCCTGCACGTTAGGAAACCCATTTTCACATGCCACCTCAATATCAAGAGATGTAATTTTAAGACTTTTAATTTCGTAATCAACTTCTTTCGGAAACTCTTTCGATATGAATTGATAGAGATACCTGTCATAACCATGAACCTCGAAATTTTGTACTTCTTTATATTGATCTACAAATGCTCTAGCATCTTTGACTGAATCAAATTTGACAGGTTTTGCATACCTGCCATCAAGGGTTTTATGTTTAGTTTTTTTATCTGTAACGACAAAAAGGGTTGGTGCGAACTTAAACTTACGTTGAATACGTTGTCCATTTTCATATCCAAGATAGAGTAAGTTATCACCAACTAGTTGCACGTTGGTATAGAAACTCATTTAGTAACTGTTTCGTATTTTTTTCTGATACCATCAT
>MDTD01086804.1_pt1 | contig 12947 bp, 11 predicted proteins | sample 811221 | NCBI WGS metagenome assembly MDTD01 (sample SAMN05326646, study PRJNA326480) | marine metagenome | isolation source: seawater | place: Pacific Ocean: South West | collected 2011 | reverse complement strand
TTTTTGACCTGCTTTTTTTTCGCTACTAACATTATTTAATTTCTCTTTCTGTTGATGATTTTTAATATTAAATTCATTTTTATTACCTATTAAATCAATTGATTGTATACTATTTCTATTTTCATCTTTACTTAAAATCCAATTATTAATTTTAATTAAATTATATAATTTATCTATAGCTTCTGAATTAAACTTAACAGTAACAAGTGAGGAAGTTATTAAAAACAAAATAACAATTTTTTGTATCAAACTAAATCTTTTAAAATTAAAAATTAAAAAGTAAAATAAGATTAAAATATTTGAAAAAAAAATAGTTAAACTAAAATTTAAAATAATCAAAAAATAAAATATTATTAAACAGAATAAATAAATATTAATTTTGTTTATTCTCAAAATCATGTAAGAAATTAATGTTGATGAAATGAAACCTATATGAGAATTTTCCTTAAAAAACTTTAAATTATCATTTAATACAGAAAAACATCCTAAATAGCATTGTTGGTTTTGAATATGAATATCAAATCTATAATATGTATAAAAAATAACATATAAAAAAAAGAATGCTAAAAAGAAATTAAACAAAAGATTAATATTTTTTAAAATATATTCTGAAAAGTACCATACTGAAATTACTGTTACCCCTAAAAACAATATAGATTTTAAACTGTAAATTTTGTCATCTGTATTAATGTCTTGAAAATAGACTTGTAATGTAAGTAGAAATAAAAAAAAAATTAATAATAATAACGGATTTTTTGTATCTAATTTTTTTTGAAAAAATCCCTGATATAAAAAAAAGATAAACGGTATAAAAATTACAAATCTTAAATCAACATAGTCTCTTAAGAAATCGAAAAAAAAAATAAATATTGTAAAAGAAAGAATAATAATTTTATTGCAAAAATTACTTTTTAATTTTAAATAATTCATATTATTTTATAAACTTTTGTAATAAAAATATTATTAATGTAGTTGCTATTATTGCTACTAAGAAATTTAATGTATTTGAAACAAGATAGCCGAAATTTATTAATCTCCATACTACCACAAATGAGACAAATGAGGATAACACAATATTTTTAGTTAATATAATTGTTAAACTCTCAAACAAAATAAAGAATAAAGATACAAAAAAAATACCAAAAAATAAAAAAGTATAAGAGCCAGAAAATAAAAAATAACCAAAAATACCAGGTAAAATAACTTGGTTAGAATTTTCGTAAGATTTATATCTTTTCTGATCTCCTAAAAAATTCTTTTCATAGAAACTTTGTTTTTCCAAACCTGTTTCAAAAAAAGATTTCTTTATTAAATGTAATCCTAAAATATCTTTATTATTATAAGTAGTTATTACACCCTCGATTCCGATTGATCTTGTAAGTAAAAGTTCTAATATTTTTGGACCTCGATTTAATTTTTTTTTTTCATTAATTTTACATTCATATATTTCTTCAATAGAAACCTTTTTTGTATCTAGAATGTATTCTTTTGATCTTAGTTTATTTGTAATTAAAATTGAAAGAATAAAGGTAAATATTAAGAAAAATGAGGAAATAATTAAAAAATTTTTTATATTATAACTCTTGTTTTCGGTATTTAATAAAACAAAATATCCAAGAAATATTGAACTTGAATATAAAATCATATTCCTACTCAACATACTAGTATTGGTAACAAAACCCTCAACACATATTAAAAATAGAATAATGTAGAGATTTTTGTTGCTTAAAATATGCAAGTTAAAAATTATAAAACAAATAGCAGAGCCAAAACCTATATTGTATAAATAGGGAAGAAAAATACTTTCTAAATACAAGTAGCTATTACTAGGTAGCAGACCTTTTCTATAAAATTCAAAATTAAAATTTACTGTAATAATTATTATATAAAATATTGCTATTAGGATGGATATTAAAAAAAATGTTTTTTTTTTTAATATTTTTAAATTTTGAGTTGAAAGGGAAAATATTTTTTTTTTTAGATAATTTGCAAATAAAATACTTATAAGAAAACCTGCACATCCAATGCTAGAAATAATAAGTATTTGATCAAAATTATTTTGATCAAAATTACATAGTGCCCTACCATCAAATATTGAGTGTAATCTATATATGTGACTTTCAAAAATACTAAATTTGAACCAAAAACCTAACCATATCAAAAAACCAAAAAATATCTCATAGAAGCTAGTCTTTCTTAAAAGAAAATTAAAAATTAAAAGATTAAATACAATTGTAAATATTGCATATATAACTTTATTACCTTGATAATTAAATAATGTTGAAACAAAAATAATTGTTAAAATTATAGAGAATAAAGTAACAACGATTTTATGAAATTTATTGTCTTTCTCAAAATTTATCATCATAAGCTAAATTAATTTTAAGACTATACATATAAATTCTTATTTAAAAAATAATTATTAAGGAAGATTTTATTTTTATTAATTAATTTGTTTATATTTATCTATACAAAAATATAAAAAAAATATAAATAAGTTGTAAATTGAAAATATAAAAAAAAGTAATGAAAACATAATTTTTATATTTAAAAAACAAATTGATAAAACAATAAATAGATAAGCCAAACTATTTAAAATATCTAAAAAAAAAATTCTCTGTAGTTTAAATTTATTTTTAAAAAGTAAAACTTGTCTAATATATAGTGCAGAAAGCATTATGAAAGATCCTAAATAACTATAATACAATGTATAATATTTGAAGGTATCTTCTTTAAGAAAATATTTAAGAAGGAAATTTTCAGAATAAAACACATAAATAGAACTCAAAAAAAGCAAGAGAAATAAATAAAAATAATTTTTTAATAAAATATTAATTTTATTCTTTATTAAATAAGGTCCGAAAGAATTGTTGAAAACACTCCCTGGAATTGAACCAATAGCCAAGCATGCAAAAAGTATGCCGCTTAAATCTTTACTTAAATACTCTAGTATAATGATCCTGCTTGCAAAGTTCGTAAAAACCATTGATGAAGATGAATAAAAAGAAAAATTATATATATCGTTTAAAAAAATCTTATAAGTAGATAGAGTACGATATAACTTATAATATTTGCCTTCAATAATACCAATCCATAAATAAAATATATTAAATAAAACAAATAAAAATATATATAAGTTTAAGCTACTAATTTTTCCAAAAAGAAAAAGTGTAAATAAATTAAAATAAAAAAAAACATTAAAAAAAAAATAAAATTTTATCTTTAAAATTTTTTTATCTTGATAAACTTTGAGTAAATACAGTTCATTTATCCATTGTAAAATAATAAGTAAAGAAACTAAAAAAGATATAAATAAAAACTCACTAAAATAAAAATAATTAAAAATATTAATTAAAAAAAATATCGCTAAGGATAATTTGACTCTTAAAAAAAGTTTTTCAATATATGTTTTTTGTGTAAATTTTATTATTAAAATATTTCTTGAGTTAGATGAGAATATTTGAGTAAAAAAAAAGGAGCCCCCAATAATTATTGCTAAATCAGCTGCAAATTTTTCTTGGCCTAAAAATGCTGCAAAAATTATTAATAAATTTATGCCAGAAAAATTAAAGATATTAGTTAAACTATATAACTTCATATTTAATATTTTATAACTTTAATTCAAATTTAAAGCTCTAAAAAATTTATGACTTTATTTTTTAAATATGTATATTGAATTAAGGTAATAATTAATCAATTTAATATAAAAAAGTAAAAGATGTCAGAAAAAAGAAAGAAATTTTATGAAAAAATCATAAATAAAATTATACTTGATAAAAATTCTAAAATTTTAGTTGTAGGTGGCACTAAATATGATGCCAATATTTTCAATAAAAATAATTTTTTAAATGTTACAATTGGAAACTTAGATAAAGAAACAGATTATTCTCCTTATAAACACACAATGCAAGATTTAAGAAAGCTTACTTTAGAAAATGATAGTTATGATTACGTTGTTGCAAATGCGTGTATTCATCATACATCAAAACCGCATCAGGCGATTCTTGAAATGTATAGAGTATCAATCAAAGGCATAATAGTTATAGAGGGCAACGATAGCTTATTTATTAAAATAACAAATTTTTTAGGATTATCTCAAGAGTATGAATTGTCAGCAATTATAGATAGTTCGTATAGCCATGATAAAGGAGGAGTAGATAATACAAATGTACCAAACTTTGTCTACCGTTGGACTGAAAGAGAAGTATTTAAATTAATTTCTTGTTATCAACCTGAATTTATTCACAAAATTGAATTTTATTATGATTCAGATTTTGAGGGTTACAAAAATGTAAAAAAAATGAGACTAATAAGTCCTATTTTATTCTTATTAGAAATAGTTGCTAGAGTTTATTTTTTATTATTTAAAAAAGAAAAAAATCTTTTTTCTTTTTTTGTAAATAAAGGTAGTAGAAAGTTAAATAGGTGGATAGAAAAATTTGAAAATAATCAAGCTAAAATAGACAAAGAATATATTTTTTCGAAAATCAAAAGTAATGAAAAATAAAATATCTTTCTTAATTCTCGCGCACAATGAGGTAAAAACTATCGAAAAAGAGATTATAAATATATTAAAAATAAAAAAAAAGTTAAAATTTGATTTAATAGTAATACAAGATGGTAGTAGAGATGGGACATTTGAAAAGCTAAAAAAAATAAAAAATAGAAAAAAATTTACACTTTATAGCAAAAAAAATCGTCTGGGTTACTATAATGCTTTTTTAAAAGGTGTAAGTTTATCTAATGGTAACATTATTTTTTTTTCAGATACTGGGGGTAAATATAATTATCGAAAGTTTTTAGATTTTTACAAGTATTTCAAAAAAAATAAAGCAGATATGGTTGCTGGATATAGAATAAAAAGAAAAGATAAACTTTTAAGACGCATATTAACGACATTTTATGGAATATTTATAAATATCTTATTTCAAATTAATTTTAGAGATTATGATTGTGGGTTCAAAGTATTTAATAAACAAAAATTACTAAAAGTTCTTAAAGAAAACAAATTTGATCAAAATCTAATAACATCTCAAATATTTATTTATTTTAAAATGTATGATTATAAAATTTTACAATTGCCTATAAAATATAATGAAAAAAAAAATAGAGCTTCAAGGGGCATTCCTAATAGAAAGATATTAGAGGTAATTTTTTCTTCAGTAAAAAAAATGTTTCAAATTAGATTAAAACAGATAAGTTTTTGATCCGTTATTCTCAAAATTAAATTTAATATGTTTTAATTTTGATAAAGCTTTTTTTACATTTTTTTGTTTTTTTTCTTCGACATAAAATAAGAAATAGCCTCCTCCACCTGCACCTAATATTTTACCTCCCAAAGCTCCAGATTTTATAGCATTATTATATATTTCGTTAATTTTAAGACTAGACACCTTAGTTGATAAATCTTTTTTTAGCATCCAATTTTCATGCAAAATTTCGCCTAAGTTAGTTAAATTACCTGATTTAAGTTCATATTCGAAATCGTCAACTAATTTTACCAATCTATGAAAATGTTTAAATTGATTTTTCTTCTGTTTTATTTTTAATAAAATTTTATCAGCTTTTCTATTAACTCCAGTATAAAACATCATTAATTTTTTTTGGAAATTATTTATTCTATTCTCAGATAAGTTTATTTTATTAACAAATATTTTGTTATTTTTAAAAATAATTTTGTTAAATCCACCATAACAAGTTGAATATTGATCTTGCATACCTATAGGTTTATAACATTTTTCAACTTCAATTTTACATGCTAGTTTAGCTAATCTTGATTTATTGTATTTTAATTTTTTATATTTATTGATAGCATTAATTAGACCCACAGTTAATGCGCTGGATGATCCTAAACCACTTCCAGATGATGGAATATCAGCAGACGTTACAATCTCAATTCCTTTTTCAATTTTGAAATGTTTAAGCGTTTCTCTTATAAGTTCATGTTTTAAGCTTTCAATGTTTTTTATATTCTCAGTTTTAGAATATGAAACTCTAATTTCGTCATCATGTTTCTTATTTAAGAGAATATATAAATATTTATTTATTGATGTCGCAATTACTCTCCCATGAGTACCGAAGTTTGTAAAATAATCTGTTCCACCACCTACAAAACTTACTCTTAGAGGGGTTTTTGACAAAATCATATTTTAAAGTTATTTATGAGTAGCATGAAATTTCCAAATAAAAAATATAATAATTTAAAGTATTATTTTAATGATTACTATAATGAATTAAACCTAAGTATGTCATCAGTTAATATTAAGGTTTTAAAAAATGTAATTAGTATATTAAGAAAGATTTACAAATCAGGTAAAAATAAAGTTTTTGTTTGTGGAAATGGTGGTTCAGCAGCTCTAGCAGAACATTTTGCCTGTGATCATCAAAAAATATTATTTGAAACAAAAAAATTTAGACCATCTGTCTATAGTTTAGTTTCTAATTTAGCTATTGGAACTGCAATTTCGAATGATGTTAAATATGAATCCATATTTTCAGAACAATTAAAATATCAATCAAATAAAGGAGATATACTAATTGTTATAAGTTCTTCAGGTAAGTCAAAAAATATAGTTGAGGCGGTAAAGTGGGCAAATAAAAATAAGTTAGTATCTATAAGTATGACCGGCTTTGATGGAGGTATTGTTAAGAAAATATCTAAACATAATTTGCATGTATCATCAAAAAATTACGGTATAATTGAAGCTAATCACCAATCTTTAATGAATATTATCTCTCAATATATAAAAATGAGAGAGTTAGGACTTAAAAAAATTAAAAGTATTAATTTTTAAATATATAATTAACAGCTGAACTTAAGTTTTTAAAATTTAAAGTAGATTTTTTAATATTATTATTGCCTACTTTTAAAAACTTAATTTTTGTTTTTTTTGCAGCTATTAGATCATTTACAGTGTCTCCTATCATGAAAGATTTTTTTATATCTATATTATATTTTTTGATTGCATGAGTAATCATACCATTATTTGGTTTCCTCCAATTACACTTTCTCTTGAATTTTTTAATTTCACCTTTAAAGCCTTTTTGAGGATGGCAAGGACAATAATATATATCGTCAACGTAGCATTTATTTGCTCCCATTATTTTTTCTAATTTTTTAAAGTCTTTTTTCAAATTTTCTAGAGAAATAAATCCTTTTGCTACAGCTGGTTGATTGGTAACAATTATTGATAAATATCCTTCTTGATTTATTTTTCTTATTGCATCAAAACAACCTTTAATAAAGTTAAAAGGTTTTTGATATTTATAATTGTATTTATCTACATTTATAACACCATCTTTATCAAGAAAAATTGCAGGTATTTTTGTTTTTAAATTTCCATTTTTATATTTTATAGTAAAAAAATCTTTTCTTGCTTCTCTAATTCTTGCTGGTGTTCCAATATCTTTTATATATTCTCTACTCCTATAACCATAAACTTTAAATTTTTTTTTTAAAATTTTTGGTAAAAAATTCTTGCTAAAATCTTGATATGAATTTTTTTTTAATAGTTTTAGTAAATTCTTATTTATAATATAAATTCCTGCTAAAGATAAATTTCCTGTAATATTTAATCTGTGAGGTTTGCGATAAAATTTTTTAATTCTATAAAAATTATCTAATTCGATTAAATCACTATCTTGCGGGTGATTATTTGGATGACAAAATAATGTTAAGTGACTTTTTTGCTTCCTATGAAAACTAATAAATTTTTTTAAATCAATATTAAATAAAGTATCTCCATAAATAACCATTAAATCATTTAAACTATAATTATTTAAAGTCTCTAGGCACCCTGCAGTACCAAGTTTTTTTGTTTCCTCTAAAAAATTAAGCTTTAAACTTTTTATTTTATTTAAATAATTTTTAGTTTTTAGATCATCTTTTTTTAGAGAAATATAAACTTTTTTGCTAATATTTTTTAATTGATTTAATTGCCTTTCAATAATTGTCTTTTTATTTATCTTTAAAAGTATTTTTGATTTTCTTCTAGCTATTTTTTTTATACGCCTCCCTTCACCACCTGCTAATATAACTACATCCATAGACTTTATAACTCATTAATTGTTTTTTTAATTGCTTGTTCAGAATTCATTAAAAATTTAAAACCTATTTTTTGAAGTTTTTTAGAGTTATATTGATATTTAGGGATATCACCTTTCCATCCAAATTTTGATTTTTGAAAAACTATTTTTTTTTTAAAAGAATATTTTTTTTTTAATAATTTAACAATGTACTTTACTTTCACACCTTTATCATTATTTCCAATATTATAATGATTTACTAAATTTAAATGATACTTAGATTTTATATAAGTCATGCAATTAATTATCTCTGAGGCGTGAGAATACGGCTTGCGTTGGTTTCCATTGCCTAAAACTTGTAAGAATTTAACATTTTTTTTCCTAATTTTATTTGATAGGTCATAGATCACTCCATGAGTCAAATTTTTTCCGACAACATTAGGAAGTCTAAATATAAAACTTTTAAATCCATTAAGATAAGAAAAGGATGAAATTATTGACTCGGAAGCCAATTTCATTGACCCATAATTGCTCTGGGGTCTTAATGGAAAAGTTTGATCAGTTATTTTTCCTTTAATTTCACCATAAATAGCTGAGGAAGATGTAAATATAAATTTACTTTTTTTAGTTAAAAATTTTGAAAAAAATTTTAGTACATTATAAGTAGTCAAAAATGTATCTTCGTAATCAACATCTGGATTATTAACACCTTTTTTTATATCTGAATTAGCAGCAAAATGCCAAATATCTGAAATTTTTTTATTTTTCATAAAATTAATTAATTTTTTATTTGATATTTTCTTATTCAAATCAATTTTAAAAAAATGAAAATTCTTAAATTTAAGAAATTTTTTAATATTTTTTTTGCTACCTAATCTAAAATTATCAATACCTACAATAATTAAATTTTTATTTATTAATTTTTTAATCAACTCTGATGATAACATCCCAGCTGATCCAGTTATAATAATTGTATTTTTATCCATTTTTGCTTAAATATTTTTCTGAAATATCAAAGGCTTGTGCAATAACCTGATCAGAATTTAAATATTCCCAACTACCCCATCTTCCAAGAAAAGATACATTTTTTTTTTGGTAGAAATTTATAATTTTATCTACGTTTTTTCTGTGATTTAAATCATAAATAACATAAGCATATTTAAATCTTTTTATTGATTTAAAATTTATATCAGATTTTTTTTTTATAAAATTTAGCTCTTTAAGTCCTAAGTAGATATTTTGAAAAACAGTTTTATCAAGCATTTTATCAATTTTACTTTTTTCTCTGTAAGTTATTTCTATTTGAAAAGTAGTTGAATTTTTTTTCGAATAATTCTTTCCTAAAAAGTCGAGTTTTGAAATTCTATGAAAAATAATTTTTTTATTAGGAACCATTAATGCAAAATTTTTTCCTCCAAAATCTCCTTTAATATTTACCATAGTTATTATTATAGAATTATACTTTAATTTTTTAGAGCTTTGATTGATAGATAAATTACCTTTAAAAATTTTGCTAAAATCTTTCAAGGGAATTGTTGAAAAAATTTTATCAGCAGAATATTTTTTATTATTAGATAAGACTAAAAATTTTTTATCAATTTTTTGAATTTTTTTTATATTTTGACCATTGATTATTTTTACTTTGTTGTTCAATTTTTTAGTAAACGCTTGAAATAAGCTTTGAATACCACCATATTTAGGATAGTGAAAATGCAATTGGTGCTTATAACCTTCAGTTTTAATTCCTTTTGCACTTTTAATAATATCTTCCTTTGGAGGTTTTGGAATTCGTTCTACCATTTGTGTATCAAGTTTAGATGTATTCATTTTCCAAATTTTATTATTATACGGCTCAAGATATAATTTAAAAATTCCCTGACCAAAATTTTTCAAGAAAAATTCTTTCATTGTTTTTGGTTTTACTCCTGAGTATTTGTTTAAAAGAAACTTATTAAGAGCAAAATTTAAGTCTTTTGATGGTAATTTATATAATTCATTTTCAAAAGGGTATTTGATAAAAGTCTTTTTATCGTAAACAATTTTGTTTGACCTTCGTAATTTGATTTTATTCTTTCCTAGAGTTTTTAGAATTAATTTTAAAATATTTTTATTTTTGGAAAATATTATATGCGGTCCAACATCATAATAAATACCTTTAGTGTTATAAGATCTAAGCAAACCACCCGGCTCTTTATCTTTCTCTAAAATATTTATTTCAGTAATTTTTTTATTTTTTTGTAAAAAAAAAGCTAGTGAAATTGAAGCTATGCCACCTCCTAACAAAATTATTTTCATATTTATTTTTTTAACATCAACATATGATTAATTCTACTTGTTAAAATAGGTAACCATATTGGAAGACTATGAGTTATATATCTTGCAGTGTTTTCTACACCTCCAAATAATCCAAAAAATACAAGTGAAATAGGTATTAAAAACTCAATTCTCTCTCTAGGGTGAAGCTTTTCTATATATTTATTCCAAAATAAATAAGGGGATAGCGAAATTAAAAGTGGCAACAAACTACCTGATACTGCAGATTTATCGTAAAACATTTTGAACATTTGGGCAACATCGAAATCAAAAGCAAAAAATTCAAAATAGTTTTTTCCAATTTTTATTAAGAAGTAATAAAGGACACATGAAATTATAGAAGATACAAATAATAATAAATATTTTTTATTTTCATTTTTAGATATCAGTCTTAAAAAAAATAATATACCTGTTATAAAAAAAACTTTTTCGCTAACTAGAAAAGATAATAATATTAATGTTAATGAAACTTTTATATTATTAATAAAAAACAAAATTAAAAATATATAAAAAACAACAAATCTGTCTATTGTGAAATGATCAAGATACTTGATTACAGCATAACATAATATAAGACCTAAATAACATTCTTGAATATTTTTCTTTAAAATTATTTTTTGGTAAAATAAAAATACTACTAATATCAAAATTAATAAAATATAATTTCCAAGAGCGACTGCATGAGTTGCACATGTATAAATTTCAGGGATGTCGTTGTCTACATTGGTTAGTTTTAAACAAGGTGATATTTTAAATAATAAAAAGTAGAAAAATATTGGTATCAATCTTACGGCTGAAGGCAAAGTTAATTTATACTTATCATCCATCGTTGAAAAATAGAGCACTTGATTTTGATAAAAATCGTAAGGTACAAAGTTAGTTATCATCATTCTATAAGTGTATAAATATTCTCTAAAAAAAAGTATTAAGAATATAAAGAATAAAAATGAACCAGTTAAAAAATTTTTATTTGTTTTCATAGTAAAATTTAAATAATGTTCTTATTTCTTATATATTTTTTATTGTAAAACAATATTTTTAACGAGAGAAAAATGAGTTATATCAATAAAAATATTTAATTTGGCAAATATATATTAGATGATATTTTTAAAAAAGCTTACTCAATGAAAAATACTGTAGTTTGTATATTTGCATATAATAGAATAAGTGGTTTAAAAAATTTAATCAAGGATATTAAAAAAAATCAAAACTATAAAAGTTATGACTATTATTTTTTTATAGATTATCCGAAACAAAAAGAAAATTTATCAAAATATAGAAAAATCTGCAAAACAATAGAGAATTTTAGTAATTTTGCAAAAATAAAAATAATTAAAAGAAAAAAAAATTATGGTTTAAATAAAAATATTTTAAGTGGAATAAATTTCGTAAAAAAAAAATATGAAAAATTTATTATTTTAGAAGATGATTTAAGGATTTCTAAGTCTTATTTATATTATATGCAAATATTGCTAGATAAATATAAAAATCATGAAAAAATTTATACAATAACAGGCTATAATTTTCCAAAAAAAATATTCAACTTAAATTTAAAAAATTTTTCGAACTATTTAACTAAAAGGCCAAACTCTTGGGCTTGGGGAAGTTGGTCAAAAAAATGGTCTAAAGTAAGTTTTGATGACAAAATTTTTAAAGAAATATATCTAAGCAAGACTAAAATAAAAATTATTTCAAAATATGGAGAAGATTTAAAATATATTTTGAGAGACACTTTAAATTGTAAAATTGACTCATGGGCGATTAAATGGACAATATATCATATTTTACATAATAAATTTTGTATTTATCCTGTTAATTCTTTAGTTAATGAAGAAGGTTTTAAATATTCTCCTACGAATAATTTTTTTAAAACCTCAAAATTTAATCATAAAAATTTATCTTATAAAATCATGAAGGGCATCAATTTAAAAAAAGAAAATAAACATATAGTAGATAAAATTTATAATATTTATAATTTTTCTATATATAAAAAAATTTTTAAATTAGTTTTTTAATTTAGAAACACTGCGATTTTTTAATTCTAATATGTAATCACATAAAGATAAATTTTTTTTATTATGTGATACGATTACAACGGTTAAACGGTTTTGATTATTTTTTAGTTCGCTTATAATTTGTTCTTGAAGTTCTTCATGAAGAGCATTTAAGCTTTCATCTAATATAATAAAATCTCTATTAAAATAAAATGATCTAGCTATTGCTATTCTTTGCTTTTGTCCTCCAGATATGTTTAAGATATTATCTGAAAGAATTGTAGTTTCCCTTTTTGGCAAACTATTTACAAAATTATTTAAGTGTGCTGATTGAAGAGCCTTATTAAATTGTTCAATATTTATTTTTTTTAAATCTTTTTCTAGAGTAATGTTTTCAATTATACTAGCTCCATAAACAAAATTCTGTTGTGAAATGTATGAAATCATAGATTGCCAAGATTTTAAATTTTCATAAATTTCAAAATTATTAACTTTAATTGTCCCAATTTGTGGTTTTAAAAATCCTATTAATAAATTAACCAAAGTTGTTTTTCCCGAACCAGAATCTCCACTTATTCCAACAATTTCACCTTTTTTAATAGTAATATTTAAATC
>MDTD01058891.1_pt1 | contig 12948 bp, 10 predicted proteins | sample 811221 | NCBI WGS metagenome assembly MDTD01 (sample SAMN05326646, study PRJNA326480) | marine metagenome | isolation source: seawater | place: Pacific Ocean: South West | collected 2011 | reverse complement strand
ACCGTGTAAAGTTTTAAATGACCTTTCCCCCTTAAAAGAGGAACGCATTCAAAAAGGTGTTGACCTCTTATGTGTAAGAGAATTAACAGGTGGTCTTTATTTTGGTGAAAAAGGAAAGAAGTTTAACAAATTTGGAGAAAAAGGTGCCTTTGATACACTTAACTACTTTGAAAAAGAAGTTAAAAGGATTGCTAACCTTGCTTTTACGCTTGCTCGAAAAAGAAAAAAGAAAGTCACCTCTATTGATAAGGCCAATGTTTTGACTTCTATGGTCTTATGGAGAGAGACCGTAGAAAGCGTCTCAAAAAAATTTAAAGATGTTAGTTTAGAGCACCTCTATGTTGACAACATGAGCATGCAACTCATGCTTGACCCATCCCCTTATGATGTTCTTCTTTGTCCTAATACTTTTGGTGACATTTTATCTGACCAATGCGCGGGACTTTCCGGTTCCCTTGGACTTCTCCCTTCAGCAAGTTTGGGTGAAAATGATTTTGGTCTTTATGAACCGGCCGGAGGAACTGCTCCGGACCTCGTTGGGAAAAATAAGGCAAACCCCCTTGCTCAAATCCATTCATTGTCCCTTCTTCTTCGTTACTCACTTAAAAAAGAGGAGGCAGCTTCTCTCATTGAAAGAGCGATAGATAGAGTTTTACAAAAAGGAATTCGAACAAGAGATCTTTTTACCTCAAAAACTCAAACTTTAGTTGGGACAAAGGAAATGGGAGATGAAGTCGTCAAAGAGATGGAGAGGCTATGTTAAATAAAATTGAAATCTATGATACTACCTTAAGAGATGGTTCGCAAGGAGCAGGAATAAGCTTTTCAATTGAAGAAAAGCTTTTCCTAACACAGCTTCTCAATGACCTTGGTATTCCTTATATCGAGGGTGGTTGGCCTGGTTCCAATCCCAAAGATGAAATGTACTTTAAAAAGGTTGGGGAAAAGAAAAAAAGAGGAGAATTAAAAAATAGTCAAGTTTTTGCTTTTTCCTCCACAAGGAGGAAAGGAGTCAAAACGTCTGAAGATTTTTTCCTCTCAAAAATGATTGAGTCTAATGCCGATGGATTTTGTGTTTTTGGAAAAACATGGGACCGACAGGCCACAGAAGCTCTTGGTGTTAGTCTTTCTGAAAATCTTAACATAATAAAAGAATCTATTTCATTTTTAAAGGAGAAGACCCAAAAACCAGTATTTTTTGATTGTGAACATTTTTTTGATGGATACAAAAGTAACAAGTCCTACTCGATGGATGTTTTAAAGACAGCACTAAAAGCAGGCGCCGACCGGATTATACTCTGTGATACCAACGGGGGTACTTTTTCTCATGAATGCCAAGATATTATACAAGAACTTAAAAAACTATCATTCCCTCTTTCTAAATTTGGTTTTCACGGACATAACGATGGCGGTATGGCACTTAGTAACTCGATTACCTCTGTTAGAAGTGGTTTAGGCCATATTCAAGGGACTATCAACGGTATTGGAGAACGGTGTGGAAACACTGACCTTGTCAGTGTCATTTCAAACTTACAATTAAAAATGAAAGTTCACTGCATTCCACCTGATAAAGTAAACAGGCTTTTTTCTACCTCTAAAAAGGTATGGGAACTAACTCACGGTGAAGGGTCTCAAAATCAACCTTTTGTAGGAGAGAACTCTTTCGCTCATAAAGGTGGCATTCATGTGAGTGCCCTTCAAAAATCTCCTGAATTTTACGAACACATAAGGCCTGAAAGCATAGGCAATAGAAGGCATATTCTTATAAGTGAATTGTCCGGACAATCCAATATTATTAACACTTTTGGCGATAAATACCCCGAGCTTAAAGATAAAAGCAAGGTCAAGTCTGTTCTTCATGCTATCCAAGATGTGGAAAAGGAAGGTCTTTCCTATGAAGGTGCTTATGCTAGCTTAGAACTTTTTATAAGAAGTATACTTGGTTATAAAGATTCTATTATGGAAAAAAATTACTTAAAAATCAGCGACCTGGATTTTGGAAAAAGGAAAATGAGTGAAGCTTCTTTAAACCTTAATTTCAGAGGTAATAAAACGATGACCGTTTCTCTTGGAGTAGGGCCCGTTGATGCCTTAAGTAAAGCTCTTAGAAAGGCCCTAGGTCCCTTTTATCCAGAAATAGAAAAACTTAAATTAACTGATTACCACGTTAAGATTATAGATGGACACTGTGGCACTATGGCAAAAGTTAGGGTGTCCATTCAGCATCAATTTTTAAAGGAAAAACCTTTTACGACAATAGGAATGAGTGAAAATATTATTGAAGCCAGTTGGCAGGCCTTTGAATCAGCTTTTACTTATTTTGCCTATCTTATAAAAAAATAGAATAAAAAAATAAATTAAACCTAGATATTAATTTTACTTATAATAAATTCTTTAAATACTTATTTTACTTTTATAAGGCACTCCTTAATATAAGTAGAGTTAGATCTTTAGAATTTGGAAAAGAGAACGGACCAAGGAAAACCATGACGAAAAATACTTCAAAGATTATTATAGCAGGACCTTGCAGTGCTGAGTCAAAAGATCAAATACTTTCTACTGCAAAAAGTATTGAAAAAATTCAGGACGTTTCCTTTTTTCGAGCGGGAATTTGGAAACCCCGGACAAGACCCAATCTTTTTGAGGGTATTGGTGAAAAAGGCCTTAAGTGGCTTCAAGAAGTAGGCAACACAACAAATCTTAAAACAACAACAGAGGTTGCTAAAACAACTCATGTAGAAAAATGTCTTGAATACAATATTGATGCACTCTGGATAGGTGCCAGGACAACAGTCAGCCCTTTTTCGGTTCAAGAAATTTCTGAGGCCTTAAAAGGAACAAAGAAAATCATCCTTGTTAAAAACCCAGTTAATGAAGATCTTTCTTTGTGGTTAGGCGCCCTTGAAAGACTAGATAAAGTCGGAATTAAAAACATCATTGCTATTCACCGGGGCTTTACAGCGCCTTCTGGTGGAGCTTACAGAAATAATCCTCTTTGGCATATACCTCTTGAATTAAAAGAGAGGTGTCCCGAACTTCCTATTATTTGTGACCCAAGTCATATGTTAGGAAGGAGAGAGGGTCTCCAGGAACTTTCTCAACAGGCGCTCGACCTTGGTTTTGATGGTCTTATGATTGAAACCCACCCAACACCTGAAAAGGCCTTATCCGATTCAAAACAACAAATTACTCCTAAAGATCTAAAAGAGCTTCTTCAAAACCTCCAATTCGATTCAATCGAATTAAGGAATAAAAGAATACTTCCCCAACACGACAAATCACTAAAGGCCCTCCGCAACTTAATAGAACCTCTTGATCAAGAGCTTTTAGAAGTCCTCCAAAAAAGAATGAAAGTTGTCAAACAAATTGCTCGTCTAAAAAAAACCTCAAAGATAAAAGTCTTCCAAAAGAAACGGATGGAAGAGCTCTTGGGGAAAGTTGAAGTTGCTGCACAAAGGAAAGGTCTTGATAAAAAATATGTAAGAAACCTCTATAAAATCATTCACAATGAGTCCGTAAACAGACAAACTGAAATTATAAACGTTTTAGAAAAAAGGTAAGCCTCATGCCATCACCTTCTAACAGAGTGAAAGAGATCGTCCCGTCAAAAAGCCTTGAAATTGCCATTAAGGTTTTGGATCTTCGCGAAGATGGTCACGGTGTCATTGGGCTCCATGTAGGTGAAGCCGACTTTAACACCCCTTCCTCAATTCTTAAATCTACCCAGAAGGCCTTAAGCGAAAATAAAACAAAATATGATTTGGTTCAAGGGAATCTTGAACTCAGAAAATCCATCGCTCAACGCTTTAACAAATTAAACCACGGTAATATCACCGCCCAAAATATCATTTTGGGAAATGGATCGAAACATATCCTTTATAATGTCTTCCAATCCCTCTTAAACCCTGGTGATGAAGTTATTATACCTAGACCTTATTGGGTCACATTTCCCGAAAGTGTTAAACTAGCAGGCGGTATTCCAAAGTTTGTTTCTTCTTCAAAAGGTTTTCAACTTGATCTAGATGCTATTAAAGAGGCGATTGGACCCAAAACGAAGGCCATTGTTATCAACTCTCCTAACAACCCAAGCGGAGTCATTTACCCGCCTCATGTTTTATCCCAGCTTCTTACTCTTGCCAAAGAGAAGGACCTTATCATTATTAGTGATGAAGCTTACGAAGGGTTTATTTACGATGAGGAAAGACCTTTTTCTCTCTACTCTTTAGATAAAGAGACCATTAACAATACAATCACAGTCCAAAGCTTTTCAAAAACATTTTCCATGACGGGTTTTAGAATTGGTTATGCGGTTGCCTCAAACTCTTGGATTACTCACCTTAAAAACCTTGGAGGCCACCAAGTTGGCAATATTTGCACCTTTGCCCAATATGGGGCCATAGAAGCACTTTCTCTTTCAGAAGAAGAAATGCAAACTCACGTCAGGGAGCTCCAAGAGAGAAGAGACCTTGCCTATAAGCTTTTTAGCTCTCTTTTTGATTGCTTTAAACCCCAAGGAGGCTTCTGCCTTTTTCCAAACGTTTCAAAATATATTGAAGAAGGTCGCTTCACGTCCTCTCAATCTATGGCGATGGAAATTTTAGAAAAAACCCATGTGGCGGTTTTACCAGGTGAAGCTTTTGGCCTCCCTGACCATCTTAGACTTTCTTTCACCCCTTCAAAAGACGACATCAAAAATGCTTTTCAAAAAATAAAGGAGTTCCTATGAAACTCGCCCTTGTTGGCTTTGGGCGGTTTGGGCAATTGATTGCCAAAACCCTTGCTAAAGACTTTGAACTTATTATTCTAGACTCTAATATCGATTTAAAAGAAAAGGCCACCAATCTTGGCGCCCATTGGGGAGAAGTTGAAGAGCTTAGTAGCTGCCAAGCCGTTGTCCTTGCAACTCCCATATCAACGCTCCCAAAAATTATCGATTGGATCAAACCTCACTTAAATAAAGAGGTCATTGTTATTGATGTTTGTTCAGTTAAAGAATGGCCTTTGGCCCTTATGAAGGAAGGTCTACCAAGTACAATCAATATTTTAGGGACTCACCCTATGTTTGGCCCTGATAGCGTCAAAGAAAATTTCAAAAATCATAAAGTGGTTTTATGCCCTGAGAGAATTTCTGAAGAGTGCTTGAAAAAAGTGACCCATTATCTTGAAGGCCTAGGCCTTACCCTCCTTACCAAAACGGCCAAGGAGCATGACGAAGAGATTAGCCGTTCTTTAATTCTAACCCACTTCATTGGAAGAACACTCATTCACTTTGGAGCAGAAAAGCTTGATATTGAAACGAAGGGCTACCAAAGCCTCCTCACCATCTTAAAGCATGTTGGTAATGACAGTCCTCAACTCTTTCAGGATATGAACCGGTACAACCCCTACGCCAAAAAAATGCGAAGGGATTTTACAGAGGCGCTCCAACAAACAGTTGAAAGTATTTCTTAGTTATTTAAATAAAAGTGAAGGGCCGGGATATCATTTTTGAGGTCTTCAAAGACTGGCATTTGCTGGCCGACTCTTTTTGGCTTATAGCCTTCTGGATACTTACCCAGCAAAACTCTATGGGTTAGTAACTCCATTGAAGATCCATAAACATCTGGGCCTACGGCCCCCGCTAGTTTTGGGTTAGCGTTATGACATGAAATACAAACGGAGAAATAAACACCCTTACCTTTAGAATAGAGTTTTTTTTGCTCTGGAGTCCAAGACTGCTCTTTTTTAGAGCCTTTGCAACCCGTTAGAGAAGCTAGTAATCCCATTAAAAGAAAAGCCTGGAAAAAACTCCAGGCTTTTTTTATCAATAAGTGATTTATCATCAAAAAATCTTCCTTACTTATTTACACATTATATCAACAATGAGGTATTGAACAAGGAGAAGAACGCAACCACTCGTCACAACGCCTTTAACCGATGTCATCGGACCCATTTTCTTTGGACCAAATGCTGCATTAATCTCAATCAAAACAATTAACGCAGAGCACACTAAAAAGGCTGGCCAAATTCCTGTTTCTCTAACGGAAATAGTAAAGTGCGATGCTGCACCCATCATGAAAAGAAGTGGAATTGAAAAAAGTGTGTTTGTTCTTGAAGCAACTCCTGCCCTTGCCGCAGCTGCTGCTGCATCACCCAAATCTTGTCCGTTGGCCTTTCCAATTATAATTTTCTGAGCAGGCCAAATAATGAGCCAAACATTAAGGAACATAAAAGTCCCCATTAAACTTCCTAAAAGGATCCATACGGTCCAAGAGGAATTACCAAGGTTGGCCATTCCAATTTGGTCAGCACGGTGCCAAAGAAGATACATACCAGAAATCCAAGTCCATAAAGCTCCAAACCTAAACCACCAAAGTGCATTTGGAACCATTTCCTTAACAGCGTTGTCTTTAGTCGTCGCATCAGTAGACTTAAACCATCCACCTTGAACAAAATTAAAAAACCACAGCATTCCAATCCAAGCAACACCTGCAAAATAATGGACCCAACGCCCAAAAATTTCTGCACCACCCTGAGAAAAAATTTCCATAAAGCCTACCCTTTTTAATCGTTATTAAATTTTGTTTACCAAAAGCCCTTATTTAAAAATACTTAATTAATTTTGTTTCTTATCAAAAGTTGATAATAAATATATTGGTTCAAAAAATCAATTTAGTTTAAGGCCTTAACCTTATTTTGTTGGAAGTCTAAATTAAGTAGAGAAAAGGTAAAATTTGCCTTTATTCTTGTCACACTTTTTCCGATAGAAGGGACATGGATAGTCGGTTATACACACTAGGTCAAAATATAAAATAGTGTTTGGAGTTTTGTCTGATGGGCCAGGGGAAAATCCTCATTGTAGATGATAGCGAAAGCAACGCAGCTGTAATGGCGATGCATGCTGAAGCTGAATGGGAAAACCCCATCATTACGGCTTCGAGTGTTCAAGATGCCATCTCTATTTTGAACCAACACAATGATATCGTTACCGTCATCTCTGATTACAATATGGGGGAAGGTACTGGCGGAGACCTCTACGAATTCATAAAAAAGGACAAGCCAACAATCTCCTTTATTTTGATTGCTGGAGACGATATCGATACTTTTAAGAGTAACCCTCTTTTTGCAGACCTCTTTAAAGAAAATCCTCCTGCTTTTATTGCAAAGCCTTTTGAAAGAGAGGACTTTTTAGGGCCTATCAAGCATTACTCTGGAAATAGACTTTCAGACGGTAGCTCACGGTACAGAAAAATTGCAATAGAACGCTTCCTCATGTTTAACGAAGTCCTAGTCGCCGCTTACATAAAACTTAGTGATACAAAGTATGTCAAAATTTTAAGGAATGATGATAAATTTCCTGAAGAAACAGTCAGAAAGTACATAAAAAAAGGCGTTAAGTTTCTTTTTATTGAAACAACTGAATACCAAAAGTTTTTAAAGTCTGCGAGTAAGAAGATTCTAAGTAAACTTTCAAACAAAAAAGTTGGAATGAAAGAAAAATTAGAGTTTCAAGTCCATTCAGTTGACAGTATTCATAGGGGACTTAGAGATTTGGGCATGAGTGAAATAGCGGTCACTCTTGCTGATAAGTCAATGGACACAACTGTAAACTCAATCAAAAAGAATAAAAGTATATCAGGGCTTATAAGCAAACTCCTTTTAAGGAAAAACTATATTTATCAACTAAGTATGCTGACAAATTACCTAAGTGTGGCCATCGCTGAAAAAACTGACTATGGGTCACCTTCAAGTTATAAAAAACTGACCATGAGTGCACTTTTGCAAGACCTATCCCTTGAGAACGAAAACCTTGCAAAAATTGTTGACCTAAACGGTGAACCCTTCCAAAAACTCAAACCAGACCAAAAGAAACTTGTTGAAAACCACCCACACAAAACCATAGAGCTCCTTGAAAAGGTTGATGACTTTGCTGCTGATTCAAGAACTATTATTATGGAGCACCATGAAAGACCGTCAGGAAAAGGCTTTCCAAGAGGAATCAATCATTTAAAGATTGCCCCTCTTTCATGTGTTTTTATAATTGCCCATCATTTCGCTCACAGGCTCTTAACAGAACCTATGACTTCAGAGACACTCCAAAGCATCAATATAGAGCTGAAAGAGCACTTTGGGAAAGGAAACTTCAGAAAAGCCTACCAGGGTTTTGTTAAATCTTTCAAAGGTTAGTTAACATTATACTAGTTTTGTTCAAATTAAAAATACCGTTAGGGGCACAGCTCTTTTATATATTTTAGATGCTTCTCTGCTTCTTCACTTTTAGCCTCAACACCTTTAGCGAGACTCAGGCAAGGCCTTGTTACAGTATGATCTCCCAACAGTTCCTTTAAAGATTTAAGACCTTTATTAAAAGTCTCAATAATTTCCTTATTGCCTTCTTTAGTTTTATTTAAAATAAGATGAAGCTTATAATAGTGGACAGGCTTTTTATGAAACGCTAAGAGGTTTGCACTAATGGGGTCTTTTTCACCTATTTTTTTTAAATAGTATTTAGCAATCGTTGGCTCTACTGGAAAAAGGTCAATGCTTCCTTTAATAAGCCTTCTTAAATTTGAGATGATTTCCGCCGTTGGAACCGTTTTTAAAAGGCCTTTTTTTATAATAAGGTCCATTTTAGTCCCGTAACTATAACCCATTGTTGTGCCAATCGCTTTTCCTTTTAAATCCTTAAACTTTTTCCACTTAAATTCCTCTTTCTTTCTATGAAAAAAAACGACAATCTGCTCGAGAACAACATCACTAAAGAGAAAATCTTCCTCCCTTTTTGGAGTCTTGCTCCACAAAAGAGACCCATTAAAGGTTTGTCCTTTTTTGGCTTCGATAAGACTTAAACTCCATGGAAGGAAATCGACTTCTATTTCTTGCCCTACTCTTTTGAAGGCCTCTTTTACAAGATAAATGGAAATGCCCTGATTTTTTTGAAATGCTGAGGCGTAAGGTGGATACTCACCAATAACAAAATAAAGTTTCTTTTTGGAAGCGGGGACCTCTCCATTTTTTGAAACAGACCCATCACTTTCCATATCAATCTGGGGATAGACTGCTTTAGAAAATAAAAAAGAGTAAAAGAGTAATAAAAAGAACTTAGATCCTGTCATAAATTTCCCTCCTTCCCTTATTTTTTTCTAAAAGACCAAACAAGTCTAGTTCTTATTTATTTGAAAAAAATCAAGTTCATGAAGTCCAGGAAAAAGAAAAATCCAAACTATGACCAATTCTTTTTGAAAAGTTTTTAATAGACTTCACCGCGGCTTCTTTTTTTAACCTGCCCGGGATAAGAACTGCTAATCGCGACTCTACAGAAAGATCTTCCTGCACAACTGAATTGAGATTGAAGGAAGGTATTGGAAAAATGACTTTTGCCATTCTTTTGTTCACTTTATCTAAAAATCGCGACAACTCGGCAAAGTTTTGAATAAAGGTATCGGAACAGTGAAAAGACCAATTGGCCGCAGGAAGAAAATCGATATAATGAATAAGTTGATAATTAAGCTGAATCCAAAAGTTCTCGGCGTCAATCGTCAATGATTTATTATCAATAACTCTGTGGAAGGAGACGCTCTTTAATTTGTCTAAACGCGGGAGGTTTCTCAATAACGTCCCTAAAAAGTCAGGCAAATAAAGGAGCCTTAAGAATGAAGGAAAAGCCTCTATATGAAGCATTTCCTTTTCAGTCACAAGCTTTTGCAACTGAGGTATTTTTTCTTTAGGCATGGCCCAAGTATTGGTTCCAGTTCCTAAAATAGAATGCAAAAGCATTACAAGAGGAGGTTGCTCTGGAAAGTGAACAGCTGAATATTCGTAACAAAAGAGAAGATGCTCTAAAAAACTACCGTCAGCATGCTCTGAACTAAAATCGCATTCATCATATAGAAATTGAATGAGCTCATCTTTAACTTTGGGTATCTGGACCTCTTTTTTGACCTTTTGAAAATCTTTTTCAATGTCTGATGAGGTTTTTTCATCCCAGAAAATATCCTTAGCAATTTTTGACTGGATCAAGGCCCGTGAAAGTTTACTTTCTAATGTCGAAAAAATAGTTTTATTGAGATTGAAGTGCTCCATGGGTTTGATATAAACCCTGCCGGCATGATCAGTTGCCTTCCCCCAAGCGATGGCAGCTTTTCTTTGGTAATTATGACGAATATTTAATAAATCAGATGACTGGTCACCCTCAAACTTTTTTGGACCACTTCCCACCATGTTTTTCCCCGTTTTTATTTTTTGTAACTATAGCACTGCTAATGGTCCTAGAAAAGATCATTATAAGATTACCATCTAATTAAAATCGACATTGAGATGAGCTTCGATTAATCTTAAAATGTTATATAAAAAAATTATAAAGCTTGTGGACAAAAATGATTGCTAGAAAACTTTTTTTCCCTCTCTTATTTTTTATACTTTTACATGTCCCCAAAGTTGCCCATTCCAAGTTACAAAAAGCTTTCATAGACCTTAATACCACTGCCTTCACGAAAAAAGGGTTCATTCCATTAAAGGGGGAATGGATTTTTTATTGGAATAAACTTTTATCTCCACAAGATTTAAAAAATAATGAATTATTGCAATCAGGCACCTTCTTCAAAGCCCCCGGACATTGGACCGATAAAAGAAATGGATCTTTACCAAGATTTGGTTACGGAACATTCATACTTAATGTTAAAGGTGCTCCAAAAGAAACTGAATTAACTCTCACTTTAAAAGATATTTCCTCATCATTTCAAGTTTTTATTGCTCAAAGAGATGAAGTTAAATCTCTCGGCGGAAAAGGAAAAGTCGGGCCAAAGAAAGAAGATTCCATTCCTGAGTATGGACAGTTCGTTAAAAGTTTTAAAGTTAAAGATTCTTCATTCACCATTTTTATCCACCTTGCTAACTTTCATCACAAAAAAGGTGGTCTCAATAAATTACCAAGACTAGGTCTTAAAACAAAAATCCAAAACCAACTCAAAACTGAAAACTATCAATTTTTCTTTTTTCTTTTTCTCTTTCTGATTATTTGTGTGAATCATTTCATTATATTTTTTCAAAGAAGGGAAGATAAAGAAAGCCTTTGGTTTGCTCTCTTTTGTTTTCTTTTAATGGTAAGGACTTTATCCCTAGAGTCTCTCTATGAGTCAATCTTTTTCTCAGCACCAAGTACTCTTGCCTTTAACGTCAATTACAAAATCAGGTACATGACTTTTATTTTGTCAGCGCCTGTTTTTATTAATTTTTTAAAATACCTTTTTACAGATCATATTCATACCCCCGTCCTAAAATGGCTTTGGCGTACCACGCTTGTAGGTGTTTTAATTATTATCTTAACCCCTGTTCATATATTCACTGAAATTCAAGATTTTTTTCAAATTGTTCTTATTTTATCCGTCATTTACCTTCTCACTCAAATCACCAGGGCAACCATTCAAAAAACTCCCTTTGCGAAGATTTGTCTTCTAGGTATTTTCCTTTTAGGAATCGGTGTCGTTTGGGATATTATTGTAGCAAGAAATGACCTATCACATTTTACAACTAGTATTTTTATTTTTATTCAAAGCTATATTATTTCTAAGAAATTTTCTCTAGCATTCGGGTTAGTAGAGAAACTCAATGTTGAACTCGAGGAAAAGGTCAAAGAAAGAACAAAAGAGATATCAACGCTTTTAAATAATCTGGAAAGCTCTATCTTTTCAGTTACAAAAGACCTACAAGTTGTGACCCCATTTTCTCAATACTCCTATACTCTCTTCAAAAGAGACATCGAAGGATTAAACGTCTTTGACTTTCTTTTTATTCCCATAGAAAAAGGAAGCCGTAGATATGAGGAAATGTCTGGATACTTTGAGGCAGTTTTTGGAGATGATGAACTTAACTATTCTTTTATCGAAGCCAATTTTCTTCAAAATATTGTTTTAAGTGATAGCGAAAGACCTGAAGGGAGGTCATTAAAAATATCTTATACACCCCTTTATGATCATAATGGTCTTGTTCAAAGACTTATGTTTATTGTTGAAGATATTACAGAATTTGAAAAATTTTATTCAGAGGCCAAGAATGATCAATTAAGTTACAACTTCATTAAAGAGGTTTTAACAATTGAAAATAAAAAACAACTTGTGAATGCCTTAAGTTCTTCTATTCAATCGGGCATTCAATCTCTATCAGACCTCCTCACAGAAAAAAAGGATAGCGTTCAAAATGATTATTTTTTAAAAAGTTATAAAAAAACAATTGAAAAAATTATAAAAGATGTTGAATTAATGCCTCTTTTAAACGAGAGAATTCACATTAAAACGGCTGACTTTGATTACACGTCTCTTCTTGGAGAGAAGGAGTATGGAAGGAAAGAACTTGAGGATAACTTAAATTACCAAATAGAAGTTACAGACAAGATAAATGATGTCGTTGAATACCTTGTTGTTTATGGAAATGTCGTTAAACTCTTCTATCCAGTAAAGTTTGATATGCCTTTTGATAAGATTATAAAAGACAAAGTCCATAATTTGAACAAGAGTTTAAACTCAATTTTTGAAAAAGCATTTCAAGTTAAAAATACAAGTGAAATAAACAAAGAAACCCTCGCGAGGATTTCTCAACAGGCCAAAAACCATGAGGGCTTTGATCAATTCATGGCCCTTGTTCAGCAAAAAACAAAGTTTATTTCCCTTCTTTTAAAGGCATGCAACAAAAACGAGGCATCCAAGACATTTTCAGCGCTTGCAAACCTTTTTAAGCAGATGCCTCCTCAGGAGAAGTTAAACGAAACTGATTTAAACCAAAAGTTAATTATTCCTTTCAAAGAGATGAAAAAACTTCACTTAGACACTGCCGAATTGTCTTAAATTTTTCCAACTTTATAATGGATGTTTTTTCTTAAATAAAAGGCTATGATAAATTTATGAAAATATTGATCAAAACCCTTATTGATAAAAATTACAACTTTGTTTTCTCAAAATTTGATGAAGATCTTTT
>MDTD01123483.1_pt1 | contig 12950 bp, 12 predicted proteins | sample 811221 | NCBI WGS metagenome assembly MDTD01 (sample SAMN05326646, study PRJNA326480) | marine metagenome | isolation source: seawater | place: Pacific Ocean: South West | collected 2011 | reverse complement strand
TGTACAGTTTCGAGAAGAAAGTTTTCTATTGAAATCTAGATGCACGGATACTGTAAATCCTTTTACAGTTTCAATAATTAAGTCAGCACTCTCTTCAACTTCAACTCCTAAAATTCCAGTCTTAGGCAAATTTGCATAAACAGAGCTAATATCACCAAACAGCCATCTTAAATAGTCCAACTCATGACTAAGCTCCAGCAAAACTCCACCTCCTAAATTTTTACTTGCAGAAACTGTTTCTTTATAATTTTGCCCCGGTCGCCAGTCTGGTAAAAAAGACCCGCAATCAATTTTAACGAATGTTATTTCCCCAATTAAACCATTGTCAATATGATTTTTTATTTTTTTTAAAACAGGATCATGACGAAGAACATATCCAACCAATACTGTTATATTTTTCTCGTTTAAATATTTTACTAAATCACTAACTCCATCTAATGAATGAGATAGAGGTTTTTCTATTAAAGTATGGATACCATCATTTACTAGAGCGGATGCTTGTTTTATATGTTGAGTAGCAGGAGAAGAGATTATGGCTGATTTAACGCCAAGTGGCATTAAATCATTGATAGATTTTACAACTCTATCAGCAAGCATTTCTTCTGGATAGCTCAATCCTTTTCCAGATCGAACTAAAGTGATTTCGATATTCGGATAGTTTGATTTAATTAATCTTAAATATCTGGAGCCTATGCTTCCTAAGCCAACTATGGCAATATGATTAATATTCAAAACTGATTCAGGCTTTTAACCGTTTTTTTATATTCAGCCCACTCTCCAACATCAAACCAAGATGTATCATCAATTGGATATATACCAACTTTTTTACCGATATTCTTTGCGTCTTCTATAAGATGGGTAATGTGATAAAATTTATTTTTAGGGATTAACTTTAAGATATCAGGATTTAAAATATAAAGCCCCGTATTTATTAAAAAGTCGTATTTAGGTTTTTCATTAATATGTGAAAGGCCACCATCGTTATTAAGCTCACAAGTTCCGTATGGAATAATATATTCTTTTGCTGAAGCAACTAATGTGATATCGTTATTATTTTTTATATGAGTTTCCATTAGGCTTGTGTAATCTGTTTTTACCACTATATCACAGTTTGTAACAAAAAATGACTGCTTAAGCCTTCCTTTTAAAAATCTTAAACTTCCCGCTGTTCCAAGAGGGTTAACTTCATCAATAAAAGATACATTATAATCTGGAGCTAATTCGTCAAAATAGGCTTTCATAATATTTCCTTTATAGTTAATAGTAAGAGAAAAGTTTTTACAACCAACATCAGTAAACTTTTCTATAATATGCTCAATAATTGGCTTATCGTCAACAGGTATCAAAGGTTTTGGTAGTACACTAGTAAAAGGCTGAAGTCGAACGCCTTTTCCGCCAGCCATAATAACAACTGGAGTGTAAGAAAAATCATATTGATCTAATGGTTTTGTATCAAAAAAATTTGACCACTCTAGAATATTAACTAATTTATGCTTTTTATCTACCACAGGAATAATGTCAAATCTATTTTCTAAAAAAATATTTTTTACCTGCTCTTCTTTATAGCTGTCTTTAAAAAGAAAAGTGGGATTTTTAAAGTAGCTTTTTCTTATTGAGGATGTTAGCTTACTTCCACTTAGAATGCTTTTTCTTAAGTCCCCTCCACTTAAAGTACCGAGTAGATTTCCATCCTCATTTAAGACTACTAAGCATTTTTCTCCAACTTTAGCCATTATTTCTAGAGCGTCTTTAATTGATTCTTTTGGATTGATGATTAGTTCGCTGTTCATGATATTTTATCTTTTAAGATCCAATCCCTATCACTTTTTTTCCATAGATCTTTATTCCTAAATTTTTCAACCGTTGACCAAAAATCATTTTTACTTAATTCATGAAACCTTAAAAAATCATTAAAATATTCTTTTGGAAACTCATCTTGAAGACGTAAAACTATTTTAACTGCTTCTTCACGCGAAAGCTTTTCATTCCAAATATCATAACAGGTTTGATCTGTAGGCCTCCAAAAACCAAACTTTATATATTTTAACCAAATATTTATTTCACATAACTTTTCATCGATATTGTCATAATCAATATAGTTGCCTGAAAGTGGACCTTCTATCCTTGAAACAAACCCCCTTCTTTTTACGAATTCATATTGTTCTCTTCCTTCCCACTTTATGAAATGTCCTAAATAAATACTTTTTATATTTTTTCTATTTAATAATTCGTGTTCTGGGTATTCGTAGAAGAAAATGTCTCTAGGATTTATGTCATCTCCCAACCAATCTTTGACTGTCTTGTCTCCAATTAAGTCATTTTCGTTAATATTTATAGCATTTGCAGTACTGTCTTCATTTTGTTCACCCCCAAACTCAAAAGCAATATCTTCTCCCCATACAACTAAAGGCACATCATAAAGTAAAGCGACGTTTAAAACGCTAGAAAAAACACAATTATGTTCAGCCCAATTCGGCTCGGCCTGAAGAAGAAAATTCTTCTTTCTTATTTTCTTATATACACTAGGCTTTAGAGTAACTTTCACTAAATCTACGTTTAAATCTTCAACCATAGTATTTAGATTATGTATACCCTCAGTAGTGGGAACATGAGCTGCTAAAACGACGCATAATGTCTTTAGTCCTAATTTTTCTGATGCCATATATGCCTGAAACCAACTATTTTTTCCACCACTTACAGGAACAATACAGTCATAGAATGGATTGTCTTGTTTTTTAATATTTTGGGCTATTTCCTCTAATTTTTTATAACGCTTCTCCCAATTTATTTTTTTCTTTTTTTCAACACTGCGACATGCATTACATATACCCCTTTCATCTAAATTTACTCCGGGCTTGGTATCTGGCATTACACAGTTATTACAGTAATTCATTTTATCCTTCAACTGCTTTATAGTTTTGAATATCCATGTATGATCTACCCATTAATATATAATCATCAGTAAAACTTTGATCTTCAAGTAATTTTGTTTCTTTATATTCTCTTTGATCTTTGATTGGCAGTCTTACTTCATCTAATCCTGAATCATTAATGTGATTAGAAACGGAGTCTTTTAATTCCCAACTATCTTGATCTTTATTCCAAATTTGACTATCTCTAAAAGGGTCAATATATTTATAAAAAGTTTTTTTATCAATTTTCAACCAATTCAAAAATGTGTCAAAACTTTCAGGAACTACTGAATCATATTCCTTTGCAAAAAGTATCCCTTCTTCCCTGGTAATCCTATTCAGTCTTATATCTCTACATGCGTGATCTGTTGCTTTTCCATAACCATATTTCAAAAATTTTATATAATCATGCATGCCAGCGTTAAGCATGCAATAAATTGATTCATACTTGTTAAATGTTCTTTCTTGAAAAGCCGTTTCGTAACCATATTTTTCAATCATTTTTTCAGTTTGCATTTGAGAATCCCATCTAACATAATTTCCAAGATATAGTCCTCTAAGATTAATTTTTTCTATATCTTCATTGGAAGGATAGGTGAATGCTTGAAGGTCTTTTGGAGACAATGTCTTATCTTCCCCAATTAAAGATTCTGCATCAATACCTCTCAACCCATGTTCCTTTCTAACCTTTTTAGTCATTTCAACTTGATCATAATGAGAAAACATTCCTACTTGATCAAGCCAACCATGGACACCCCAAATAATAAGTGGTATGTTAAATTTAACTGCAACCTGAACTGGAAATGTCTGATTTCCCGCAAGCACATGCCAGTAGATATCCCCAATTTTTTTTAATGTTATTTTTGTTATTTTTTTTACTGTATCAGGACCAACAGTATTTAAAAGATGGTCACAATCTAGTTTTGTAATCAATCGTGACAGGTTTCGAATACCGACTTTGGTGCTAAATTGATTATTATATGTAACTAGCAAAGGATTCATTCCAAATTTATTTTTCAAAGTATCTACAACAAAAAAGCTGTCGCCATTACCATTTACAGGAATGATACAATCATAATATTCATTGTTTTTATTTCGATATAAACTGAGAATTTTTTCAAATTCCTGCTCTTTTTCTATCCAATTAATTTCATCTTTTTCCTCATGCACTCTACATCCACTACACACTCCTTCATTGTCAAATAGAATTCCAAGTGGATGATTCTCGGGATATATACATCTTTTACAATAATTCATAATTTTGTCCCAATATATTAATAGGGTCTACCGAGATGATCAAAATTTTGATCATCATAATTTATTTTAGAATTAACCCTCACCGGTATACCATTTTTTTTCATGTTAGCTTTTGCTAAAATTGTGCTATGTTCAGTATGTTGAAAAATATTTGCAGCTGAAACAGCGTGACAATTTCCACTTAGAATACCTTCTGATAAATCCTCAATTTTTCCTACTCCACCACATGCGATTACTGGAATATTAACTGAAGAGCTAACAAGACTTAATAACTCAATATCATAACCTTTCCTTGATCCATCTCGGTCCACAGAGTTTAACAAAATTTCTCCTGCTCCTAGATTTTCAACTTCCGTTGACCATTCAAGTGGCGATTTGTTAACACCAGCAGATCCATTATTAGTCACAACTTCATATTTGCCATTTTCAAGTAGCTTCACATCTATTGATACCGTTATACATTGACTGCCAAATTTCTTTGATGCCTGGGATATAAATTCAGGATTTTTCAGAACATACGAATTTAAGGATACTTTGTCAGCTCCAGCTTTTAAAACAGATTCAATTTCATTAATTTTTGATATACCACCTCCTATTGTCAATGGAACAAAACATTCTTTTGACGCCCAGCGTATTATTTTATTATTTGGAGGTCTTTTTTCTCTGGTGGCATCAATATCGAGCAAAATAATTTCATCAACATCCCAATCAACAAAAAATTCTATAGCAGTTTTAATATCTCCAATAGGTAAAAATCTTTTAAAAAAGAAGCTTTGTACAACTAGCTCACCTTTAATAATAATGCAGGGAATTAAGCGATTTTTAAGCATTTTGCTTATTCTGAATAATTGTAAAAAAATTTTTTAATAAAGCTAGTCCATTTGAATGGCTTTTTTCTGGATGAAACTGAGTTCCATAGATATTTTCTTTTTTTACGGCTGAAACAAATTCAATTCCATAGTTTGTATTTGCAATGATATTTTTCTCATCTGTTGAAACATAGTAGCTATGAACAAAATAAAAATTTTTATCATGATCTATATTATTAAATAAATTCTCATTTCTCGAAATTAACAATTCATTCCATCCTACATGAGGAACGCGTAATTCATTTGAAGCTTTAAATTTTTTTACTTCACCTTTTATCCATGAAAGCCCTGATTGACCCTTACTCTCCTCAGATGATTCAAAAAGAAGCTGCATACCTAAGCAAATACCTAAGATAGGTTTTTTATTATTAAGAACTTCTTCATTAAGTATTTTAATAAGATTTCTCTTAGATAGCTCATTCATAGCATCGCCAAATGCTCCTACGCCAGGTAGTATAAGGCCATTAGCTGATTCTATATCAGAGTAATCAGATGTAACTATTGGATTACATTCACCTAAATATTTTACAGCATTAACAACAGATTGTAAATTACCCATACCAAAATCGATTATTGCTAAATCAATCATTTAATGCTCTCAAAGATTAAATTGAATGCTTCAGCGTATTTATGTCCAGATTGACTTCCTCTTAATACGGCTAAAGCTTTTATCGAATCTTCGCTTCTAGGGAACGGGTGCTCTTTCAACTCAGATTTATAAATTTTCATGATGTTAATCTTTTTATCAATAAAATCTGTAATGTTATTGAAAGTATTTGGTTGAAATTTATCTTGAGAAGCAAAATTAAAATTTGTCTCTGAAAGAGTTTCGTATATAAGTACTTTTTTTAGGCTAGGGTACCTGAACCATTTTACGAGCGATTGTAATACTTTTCCTATTATGTAATGATCAGTATGAACATCATTTATATACGGCATGTAAATAATATTGGGTGATAATTTTTTTGCGATATCTCCGAGTTCTTTTGCAAGTTCACTTATTGGTTTTTGATCAACCTTAGCCGCAGGTATCCCTAAAGAATAAACACTCTGAAAGTTGTAGCTTTCCTTGACTAGTTTAATTTCTTTTTTTCTGCGCTGTATTTTTTTATCTGACCAACCTAAGCCTCTATGTACTTCAGTACATATCAACCAACTTAATCTATCTCCATTTTTATCATGCTTTAGAAGGCTGCCGCCACACCCGAGCGTCTCATCATCTGGATGAGGCGCTATAACAAGTACTTTATCCATTTAACATAACTTTCTTTTTATATACCATTTTCTATCACTTAAATTGATAGACTCGATAGCATTTTTGATATTTATTGCAGAGTTTTCATCACCGAACGGATTAATTAATTTTGATATTTTTGATCGATAGGCAGAATTTAAACAGGCCCTATTTAAGGCTTCAATTATCTGGCTCTCGTCATGGCTAATAAATTTAACATTTCCAGCATTCAATCTTCCTTTTTGCCGGTTACCAACATTAATAACAGGTAGTTTGTAGAACGGTGCTTCAAGAATCCCCATACTTGAATTTCCTATCAAAGTTTTAGCGTTTCTAATTAGGTTAATAAATATATCCCTTGGCTGAGTTTCTAACTTCACAAACCATGATTCAGTATCATATTCATTTATTATACGCTTGATATCGTGAGAACCGGGATCAGAATTTGGCGGAATACAAATTGTGTGATAGTTGTTTTTTAAACAGAAAATTTTTAATGCAGATAATAATAGTTCTGTTTGTTCTTTAGTATCGATAAGCTCTGAACTAAGAGGGTGATTAATTAAAACAATATAATTATTGTTTGAAAATCTAAGTTTTTTAAAAAGTTTATTTTTTGATATTGATTTTGTATTTTTAATATTAACGAAAGCAGGGTTTCCAGTAAAAAATACCCGGAAATCCTCCTCACCAATATTTATTAAATTTTGAGCATAACTCTCAGCGGTACAGCAATGCAAATGAGATAGCTTTGATACTGCAAATCGCATTGGATCATCAGCGTTTCCATAAACTGTATCCCCACCTCCTATATGCACTACTAGTTTTTCCATATAATTTCCAACAATTGCAGTTGCTATGCTCTCTTCTCTATCACCAAGCATAATTAAAATATCTGGATCAGTTCTCTCAACAGTTTGGGAAAGGCCTTGGATTAAGAGACCTGCTCCTTTTGCCCTTTGAACTGTTCTATCAGTTGAAATAAGCGTATCTATCTTATCAACTATATCAAAATTATCTGATTCAATTAATTTATAAGTATTTGAAAAATTATCAGAAAGGTGAGCCCCAGAGACCGCAACCATAACATTGTGATTCTTTTCTAACTCTTTTAAGACTGGGTAAATAATATCATAATCAGATCTTATTCCTGTAACTGCTAATATCTTCATATAGAGAAGTATTCGTTTGGATATGAAACGTTTAAAATAAAGTCAAGAGCAGATAAGTCATTGAAAAAACCAGCTCTTACGTGCTGCTGTGGGTAGTAACTAGGCAATTTATTTTCCATATACTTAATCAATATATTTTTTTCTAAAAATTTATCACCATTAATGTAATTCTTTCCTCCGGGACCACTTATATATTTTTGAGCATTTAGAGTTTTACATATATTCAGTATTAAATCTGATCCATTCCCTCTAACATCTAGTTCAGATTGCATAACAAACTTAGTGTTTAGACCAAAATATTTTTGGCAAATTATTTTAATTAAACTGATATTAAGGTTTTTTATACTAGGGTCATGATTTAAGATAATATCTTTTATATGATCAGAGAAAAAGTTAAAGTTTTTAGAGCGTGAATAATTATTTTCAATACTTTTAATATGTTTTTTTCTCCATCCGCTATCAATGGAATTAATTTCATTTATGTTTTCTCCCAATTTTACAGATACAGGAACAGTAAGCCAAAATTTGCCTTGAGTATTTTTTAATTGATTTCTATTCTGAATACCATTTTTTTGAAACTGAACTTCATCTAAAAAAACAAAAATATCAGAACTTGCAATCTTTGAGAAATAGGGAAGCCATGGTAAATATTGTGGTTGATGAATACTAACAATCATAATAATTAGGATTTAAAACAAGCTATAAATTTATTAGCTATAAATTCAGCATCATGTGCTTTAATTAGCATATGAATAGGTAGGCATAAATGTTTTTCAGCCAAAAGTTCAGATTTAGAAAGGTTCGGTTTATAGGTATCTTTAAAAGCAGGTTGTAAATGCATTAATGGTGTATATGGCCAATCAATCGCTATCCCTTGTGAAAACATTTTTGCTTTTACTGTATCTCTTTTAAAATTCTTATCTTCAATTTTTACTAAAAACCTCCAGTATGAATGCATAATTCTAGATGGATTGTCTTGGAAAGATATGATTCTTGAGTCAACTATTTCAGCGAGAATTTCTCTATAGATATTAGCTATAACATTTCTATGTTTAACAAAATCATCCAATCTATTTAGCTGGGTTAAACCTGCAATTGCTTGAAGCTCTGTCATTCTATTGTTGCTGCCTGATAAATGGTAAATTTCTTTTTTTGATTCTTTATCTATACCAATAGCACTAATACTACTACAAAGATTAAAATAATTAGAATTATTTGTAGAAATTAGTCCTCCTTCTCCAGCAGTAGTCATTATTTTAGTTGAATAAAAAGAAAAGCACCCAAAATCTCCAATATTTCCTGCAAAAGTATTATCAATTTTAGCGCCATGCGCATGAGCAGCATCTTCAATTAATATAATATTCTTCTCATCTAAAAAATTCTTTAATTCTATTATTTGGGGGTGAATTAAGCCGCAAAAATGAACTATAATTACAGCTTTTGTTGCCGGTGTAATCTTATTTTTTAAATCCTCGATGTCTATCAAGTGATTTTGATCAATTTCGCAAAATATTGGGGTGCCGCCGTTATTAACAACACACGATCCTGTAGATACAAAGGTTTGAACAGGAACAATTACTTCATCGCCCTTTTTAATATCTATTGCTTTCAAGCATATTTCAAGAGCTGATGTTCCTGAATTAACAGCTACGCTATATTTAGAGCCAATGTAGTCTGAGAACATTTTTTCAAATTTATTAACCTTGGGGCCTTTAGCAAATAAATAATTTCCTTCGAATATTTCTCTAGATTCTTTTAAAATTTGGTCAATATCCTCTTTGGGGAAATAGGGGAGTGCAGTTCTATACTTCATAATCGTATTCTTTTAGGTATTTTTTTAAGCCATCTCTTATTGTTGTTGGAGAATATTTGAGCTTAGATATTGCTTTAGTGTTGTCAATGAAAACATCTTGAGATTTCGTTGATTTGTCGAGAAGATTGATTTTTGTTTCTATATTCATTAAATCTATCAATGAGCTGGAAATATTCTCAAGAGTATCTGATTCTTTGCTCCCAATATTAAATACTTCAAATTTATTTAAATTTTTACATTCATTTATCGTTAAGAGTATAGATTTGACTGCATCGTTTACATGGATAACATTTCTTAGTTTTTTCCCTTTATCAAAAAGATCAACTTCTTTCCCATTTTCAATCCATAGTTTTAAATCATGAATAATTCCCGCATTATGATTATAGCCCATTACTGAAGGAAATCTGATAACTGTGCTTTGTTTAAAAAAAGTTTGATTTATTTCAAGCAAGCGCTCTCCAACTAGCTTACTAAGACCATAGTGATTTTTTGGATTTGGTATATTGTTTATAAGATTTACCGATGAAGTAGAAATGTAAATTATTTGATCAATTTTCTTGTCAATGAATCTTAATATCTGCTCTGAATTAATTTTGTAATACTCATTCCAATCATTACTTACTGAAGGTTGTTTTGAAGCTAGTAAGCATGCACAGTCAATACTTCCTAAGTCTGGAATGGGATCTTTCGTTAGGTCAATTTTAACTAGATTTTTTTTTATATACGGTGATGACCATGACTTTATTTTCTTTCCAATTGGGATAACGTTAAAGCCCATAGTTAATAATTTTTCAACAAGGGTATTTCCTATAAAACCTGTTGCACCTGTTACTATAATATTCATTACAACTTAATTAGTTCATCTTCTTTGAAGTTGTATTTTGATTTTTTATTCAACACATCATACCATTGCATCGGGGAAATACCTGTGCCGGGACGTTTTGTGCACAAATTCTCTTCAGTAAATATTTCTCCTTTTGAAATTTTCTTTTTAGCAACAATCGATTTTCTAGCTATTTTTATATTTTTCAATTCACTAGGGGTCGGCATTTTGTTTCGAATCCCCATAGCCTTTTCTATTCTCCTAATTGATGCAATCATGTTTTTTAGTTCAACTGGCTCTAGGCTTGCTTGATGGTCAGGTCCAGGTAAAGATCTATTTACTGTAAAATGCTTTTCAATAATTGTTGCTCCCATGGCAACAGCAGCGATAGGTATATCAATACCAGTTGTATGGTCTGAATAACCAACTTTAACACTTAATTTATCTTTTATAGCTAGCATAGAATTCAAATTCACATGTTCTGGTGGCGTAGGGTATTCAGTATTGCATTGCAATACTGTTATATCATCTAAATTTGTTCCAGCATCATTTAAAACTTTGAGAGCCTGATTAACCTCATCCATTGTAGACATTCCAGTTGACATGATTATTGGCTTTTTCATATTACCAACATGACGCAAATATGGCAAATTAGTTATCTCTCCAGATGGTATTTTTATTAAAGGTATTTTTAAATCGACTAGCATATTAATAGAATCAATATCAAAACCTGTAGAAAGAAATTTTATTTTAACTTGCTCACAATAAGAAATTATTTCTTTATGAGATTTATGATTTAATTCAAGTTTTTTTAGCATCTCAAAGTGTGATTCGTTAGTATTGTTATTTTTTTGATAATTTGCTTTTTCTGCACTCTTGGTAGAAAGACTCTTTGCTTTAAATGTTTGAAACTTGACGTAATCAGCCCCAGCTTCTTTAGCAACATCAACAAGTTGTTTTGCTAAATCCATTGAACCGTTGTGATTTACACCAGCTTCAGCTATAATAATTGTTTTCATTTTAAACGACTACCAATCTTTAAAAAGGAATTACTTTCCCAATCAAGAATCTTAATAAAAGAGTCTTTAGTTTTTACTAGCAGTTCATCTTCGTTTTTATTTAAAACTACTCCAGGCAAACCGATGTATTTAGGCGCTCTTTCTAAAAATTCTGACTGATTTATAAAAACCTCATTTTCACCATGAAATGTTCTGGCTCTGGGACCAGGTGAACAAATTGCGCGAATGAAATTAAAAATTGATCTTGATGATTGATTCCAGTCAATGATTTCATCACCTTTTTTTCTTTGTGAACAATAAAACCCAGTTAAATGAATGTCTTTTTGCTTTATTATTTCAACTTCATTATTTCTAATTTTATTTACTGCTTCAAGCAAAAGCTTTGGGCACTCCTCATATGACTTTTTTAACAAGGTTGAGTAATTATCTGAATCAGAAATTGGATAGGTTTTTTGTAAAATTATATCACCAGTATCAATACCCTTATCCATGTAATGAACAGTTATTCCAAATTCAACTTCATCATTAATTAATGCCCAATTAAGAATATTTCGCCCTCTATAAAATGGGAGTTTACCTGCATGGCAATTAATAGTTTTTTTTGGTGGAAGATTTATTATTTCTAATCCAAAAATTTGATTAAAACTCATAGATACAAATAAATCACATTCATATTTTTTGATTTTTTGAATGAAATTTGATGAATTTATATTTTTTACTTTTAAGTAGTCTATTTGAAAATTATTACAATAATTTTTAAATATTGGATCACTTGAATCATGCCTGACACAGATGAACTTTATATTAAAATTACTATCTGAATTTATCATTTCAAATGTACGATGTCCCCAGGGACCGTCTGCAAAATAACCTATATTCATTTTTACCTTAATTGTTCAATAATTTTTTTCAAGTCTTTTTCAAGTAGAGTTGAAGATGAAGGTAGGCAAAGACTATTCATGACCAGTTTTTTAGCATTTTCTATTTTATAAGATTGACAATTTTTGTAAGGGGACTGTAGATGATTTAACATCCAGACTGGTCGAGATATTATCCCGTTTCTATCAAGCTTTGACATTAGCGAATCTCTATTAACGCTATAACCTTTAGATATTTGTAATATATTTAACCAATGGTTGTTATTTGAATATTTTGGTACGGTGGCTAAGGATAAATTTTCAATTTGATTAATCTTAGTTTTATAAAAACCAAAGATTTCTTTTTTTCTTTTTAGAGTGTGTTGTAACTGTTCAAGCTGAGCCACTCCTAGCGCTGCTTGAATATTTGTTAGTCTAAAATTATATCCAACTTCGTCATGCTGATAATAAATTGAATCATCTTTTGCTTGAGTGGTTAGATATTTTGCTTTTTCTGCAAAAGAAGAATTGTTAGTAACAAGCATTCCTCCTCCACCCGTGGTTATAATTTTATTTCCATTAAATGAGATGCATCCTACATCACCTATTAAACCTGTGTGATTATCATTATGCCTTTTTTTATAAAATGTACCCAGGCTCTCGCTAGCATCTTCTACTATTGAAATATTTCTATCTCTGCATAAATCAATAACGCCATTGAATGAACACGCATTTCCCCAAACATGAACAAAAATAATTGCCTTTATTCTCTTTTTTGTTCTTTTATTAAAAGTGAATCCATTTTTAAAAACAGTTTCTTGGTTTATAAAATTTATTATTTTTTCTGTATCAATATTATAATATTCATCACAATCCATAAATACAGGTTTGGCATTACAATAAGAAATTGCATTTATCGGGGCAATAAATGTTAAAGTAGGAGCAATAACCTCGTCATCATATCTAACACCTACAAGCTTTAAAGCAATTTGTA
>MDTD01031417.1_pt1 | contig 12950 bp, 9 predicted proteins | sample 811221 | NCBI WGS metagenome assembly MDTD01 (sample SAMN05326646, study PRJNA326480) | marine metagenome | isolation source: seawater | place: Pacific Ocean: South West | collected 2011 | reverse complement strand
TTTGCTGGCCTGTGGGAAATCTGGAACGGTCCAGAAGGTGAGGAATTGTGGTCCTGCACCATCCTCACTGGCGAACCAAATGAGAAGATCAAAGACTTGCACCATCGCATGGCTGTCATCCTTGACCCTGAAGAATATGATGTGTGGTTGGATGACGACACGCCTAAAGATGTGCTGCAAGACCTGATTACGACACCGTATCCTGCTGAAAAAATGGATTACTATGCGGTTTCGACCGAGGTCAACAATGCTCGTAACGAAGGCCCGGGCTTGATCGAACCCTATAACCCGCCAGAGCAACAGAGTTTGCTTTAGTGACAACCCCGCTGTTCCCTGATGAAGACTTGGTGCGCACGCGCGAGATTATGGCGCGTGTGCAGCCCATTCTTGATGAGATGGGCGAACGGACGACTGTGCAGCTTTTTAGAGGTCAACCGTTTCCCGTCCTGATAAGCTCTTTGCTCAGTGCGCGCACCCGCGAAGAAGATACCAAAACGGCAATGGATCACCTTTTCGCGTTGGCTGATAACCCGGCGGATATGGCCAAGCTGGCTTACGAAGACGTGCTAAAAGCCATTGATGCGGTGCAGTATCCGGGCAACAAAGCCGAATACATTCTCAAAACGAGTGCCCTTGTTGCTGAGCAGGGGCGCGTTCCTGATACGTTAGACGAATTGATGGCGCTCCCTGGTATTGGCTGGAAATCGGCTGTGCTCGTTTTGTGGTTGGCATTTGGCCTCGCGCCGGAAATCTGTGTGGATGTCCATGTAGCGCGTATTGGCAAACGGCTGGGATTGGTCAACACTTCGACCAAGCAGCCGCAAAAGGTCAGCCAGGAATTGATGACCAAGGTTCCAAAAGAAATTTGGGGTCCGTGGAACCCGATGATGGTCAATTTTGGCCGCACGATTTGTCTACCGACTTATCCGAAGTGCCCCACATGCCCCATCAACGACTTGTGCCCCAAAGTAGGGGTAAAGGGCATCACGCGCTAGTTAAGCTATTAGAGACGAGCTAATCCTCATCTTCTATTGGTTGTTCGGCCTTTTCCTTCATACGCTTTTCAATGATGCGCTTGAAGGGATCTTCGCCTTTAGGGATCATCACGCGCCGTGCACGACCACCGCCAACAGCTTCACCGACCACGCCCAGTTCAGCCAACATATCGACCAGACGGGCGGCACGCGGGTAGCCTAGCCCCATACGCCGTTGGATCATGGACGCACTGGCTTCCTGTGTTTCAACGACCAGTTCGATGACATCTTCTAGCATGGGGTCGGTTTCAGCCAGGAACTCGCGCCGTGTCAGGCCGCGTTCCCAGGGCGCACGGTCTTGGGTCATCTTGCCGCTATCGAGCTGTTCCTGATACCACTCGCGCCAGAATTCGGTGATTTGCCGGACCTCATCATCGCTGACGAAGCAGCCCTGCACACGCTTAGGTCCCGCTGCACCGGGGTCCTGGAAGAGCATATCCCCATTGCCGAGCAATGTTTCCGCGCCCACAGCATCCAGAATCACGCGCGAATCTACGCCGGATGCGACTGAGAAGGCGATGCGTCCAGGGAAGTTAGCCTTAATCAAGCCTGTGATGACATCAACACTGGGGCGCTGCGTAGCCACGACCAGATGCATACCGACCGCACGCGCCATCTGTGCCAGTCGTGTGATGGCCATTTCCGTTTCTTCTGGCTGGCTCATCATCATATCGCCGACCTCGTCAATCAGAATGACGATATAAGGCATGAAATCGGCCCCGCGGCGGCGTGAGCCAAATTTTTCATTGTAGAGGTCGATGTTGCGGACAGCGTGTTCTTCCAGCAGCTTATAGCGCCGATCCATTTCGCGGGTACACCACTTCAACACGCCGACGATACGCTCCATATCGGTTTCGACTGGCCCAACCAGATGTGGAATGCCGTTAAAACGGCTTAACTCGACCATCTTCGGGTCGAGCATCACCATCTGCACCGTATCAGGCGAATTGTTCATGATGATGGCTGTCGCCAGGGCTGCAATACATACCGACTTGCCCGACCCGGTCGTGCCTGCGATCAGCAAGTGGGGCATCTTGGCCAGGTCAACAGGCACAGGCCGGCCAGCGACATCACGTCCTAGCGGGATTGTCAGGGGTGTTCCCTTGCGCTGAGAAAATTCGTAGTAATCCTTGCTCTCATACACCGACCGCAGATGGACCATGCTGGGACTGCTATTCGGCACTTCGATGCCCATATAGGTCGTACCCGGTACGGGTGTTTCCAAACGCAGCCGCTTAGCTGATAGCGCAAGCGAAAGGTCATTATGATACGAGGCAATCTTGCTCAGACGTGTGCGTTCGGTTGTACCATCGCGCTTGCGCTGATAAGGTTGGATAGCATACCGAGTCACTGTTGGCCCCACCTGAACGTCCACCACATCAATATCAATGTCGAACTCAAGCAGCGTATTCTCAATGAGCACCACATTGCGGTTGATTTCGTCCTCATCGGGTGGCGTCATTGGTTCATCAGCCAGGATTTCCAGGGCGGGTAGCTTCTTGCTGCGCTTGCCGACCTTCTTGGCTTCTTCCATCTTCTTGACTTCAAAGTAGCGTTTTTCACGTCCATCCGGGCGGGTCACAACCAGATGACCATCGTCCGTCTTCTTCTTGCCCACTTCACCAATCAAGTTGAATTCTGTGACCATTTCTTCACGGCTTTTGGTGAACAGCGGGTGATTTTCGATATCTTCGTAGTCTTCTTTACGGCGCTTCTTGGTGCGCTTACCTGCGCGTCTGCGCAATTCACGTAAGGACGGTGGCAAACTATCGGGGTTTGGCCGAATACGGAGCAGGGGCGCTTCTCGGCTGGAGAGAATTTCTTCAGGGATACCGTATGTATCGGCGCGGCTGAATATCTCCGCCAAGTCATTATCCGAGGGAGTGATTTTCTCTGCAAATGCCGTCAGTTGGCTACTATACTTCTTTAGCCATGCCACGACTTGTTCGCGTTTTGTTCCAATAATCATGCCGATGCTGAAGGCCAACAACACGCCGAAAATAACCAGCGTGGGAATACGGCCCAGCATCCAATGAGGAATCGCCGTGAGGCCCCATCCCATTAGGCCTCCACCGCCACCGTTACGCGCCAGCGCCCGCAATTCGGGTTCATCAATGACCACATGCAGAATAGCAAGCAGGCACAGAAAGGCAATTTCGATGCCTAGAATACGGCCTGGTTGTAAAGATAAGCGGATGCCAACCTTGGGCAGCAGCATATACACGCCCAGGCCGATAAATCCAGCGGCGACAATCAAGCTACCATGACCAAACAACTGGCGTAGGATATTCGCCCAGGCGAGGGCAACAACAGCCTGCGTGGAGTTAAACAGCGCCAGGAACGACAAAATCCCCACAATGAGCAGGGCAATAGCGATGATTTCATCCAACCAGTCTGGGATGCTGTCGCGCACATCTTCCCAGAATGTCGTTGACTTGGCACCCTCCAAAACGGGCATATCATCGTCTGTTGGTTTGCCTTCAAGCGCAACCTGATTCAGATCATCCGTTTTGGGCGAATCATCTTTTTTCGACGATTTTGCTGTCGATGGTGGCTTTTGGCTTTTGCCTTTGGTCGCTTGTTGTTGTGCCACAGGCAGCTAACCTTCAAGAATGAACAGCAATACGCATTGAGTATAGTATAAGCGAGTCTTTTCAGACAATTCCCGCTATTACAGATAAAAACATTACAGATAAAAAAGCCAGATATGCTGATGATTGCATACTGGCTTCTATTTGATTGATGATTTGATTACCAAGTTTATTTGATACGCAGGCTGAGTGCGAGCCGCCGTTTCTGGCCGCTGATGCTCAGGATGCGTGTGTTGACAATATCGCCTTCATTGACCACGTTACGCGGATGTAGGAACTGGCCCTCGGCCAACTCAGAGAAATGGATCAAGCCTTCGAGTCCCTCTTCGATGCAGGCAAATGCGCCAAAATCGACCACGTTGGTGATACGTCCCTGGACAATCTGTCCCTCATGATAGCGCTGGTCAACCGTCTCCCATGGGTCACGATGCAGCCGCTTGATGCTCAGCGCAATCCGTGATTCTTCCGGCGTGATGTCCAGCACATAAACTTTGATCGTTTGGCCGCGTTCCAGCATATCCGACGGATGCCCGACACGCCCCCAGCTCATCTCGCTAATGTGGATGAGGCCCTCAATCCCGCCGAGGTCAACAAACGCTCCGAAGTCGCACAGGTTGGTGACGATCCCTTCCAGGATGTCACCTTTTTCTAAATTGTTGAGCAATGACAGGCGATTGCCTGGGCTAGCTTGCGCGGCTCGCTCGCTAAATATCAGCCTATTCTGATCTGGATCCAGTTCAATAATGCGTAGGCAGATCGTCTCACCGACGCGATCAACCAGCAGACTACGACGTTCCTGTTGATGTCCCTCGCCTGGGAAATCCATCAACTGGCTGGCTGGTACAAATCCACGTAGCGAGTGCCAATCCACTAGCAAGCCACCGCGATTGTAACCCACGACTTTCAGTTGCAAGACTTCGTCATTATCGCGGATACTTTCAATCGCGGCCCAATCGGCGTCCGTAGATTCATCATAAGAAAAATCAAATTCGTCACTATTTAATTCAGTATGTTGGGATAAAGAAGGAGATGACCCTTCAAATAAGTAAACGTCATCGCTTGTTTGTGTGTCTACAGATTCTGAAAACTCACCTTCGTTGAGGAGTGCATCCCAATACGCCTCATCAATTTGATCGTCATATGCATCATTAAACCCAGACTGCATACCGTGGGTCATATAATCCCCCATTGATACTTAACATAACAACAAAGTGATCTTATCAGGTGCCGCTCCCACCGATTTTGGATTATAGGGGGTTCAAATTTTTGTGTCAACTTTGTTTGAGTGTGGCATAACGACAAGCTGACGCTGCCGTGTTTGCCAGAATATTATTGTGGGATAGCGATAGGTTGAGCTTTAGGAAGCGCTGGCGTCTTCGGCTTCCATCAGCAAAAGCGTATCCGTAACAGCACCAATCGCCACCCGCTGTTTGCGATAGAAATCAGCATCGCTCATGCTCATCCGTTTGGTGACTTCTTTGACCTTTTTGCCTTCGATAAAGCGCAGATCAAGGATGTTGTAGATGATCCATTCATTGCCAAACATAGACCGATCACCTTCGGGACGCAGTCGTTCGATAGCGCGCAAGATGACATTGCGTAAGGCCTGTGTAGGTGTGCCTGCCTGGTCCATTTCTTGCTGGACAACGGCTAAATTAAGGAGTCGGCTGCGGGTAATGCCGGGACCACCCCAATAATGCCGCAGCGCCGCCCGGACTTGCTCATACATTTCTTCGCGCGATGGCATATTGGCCGGGGTGCTTTGGTTGCCATTGATCATGCGATATTCAATGGCATTGGCTCGGCTCCGTGTGGTGCTAATCTGGGGTAGCAAACCCTCCAGCGCTGCGAAAACTTCCGTCTGCAACATCATATCTTCGAGGGTCTGCTGCAAGCGGTTGATGTAGCGCGTCATGAGGGACTTATCTTCTTCTGGCACATACAGCTCGGATTCGCTGGCCTTTACGCCCATAATGCCAATTAAGAACGATTCTTGATCGCTGTTGTTGGCAATTCGCTCGGAGTAAAGCGGAACGATCTGGTAATTTTGCCAATTGTGGAATGCGCCATTCTGGCCATTGAGCGCGTTGATGGTGTCCATCAGGTTCGTTTGGGATTCAGCCAACAAAGCTTCCTCAGTGACTTTACCAATGCGTTTGATAACCTCAATATTTTGCCCATCGAATCCCAGTACGAATGCACCTGGCACGCGGAAATAATCAGAAATTGCGCGTAAAGTCGCCTCAATAAGCTGGATAAGATCGGGCCGTGTGAGGACACGATCACTCAAATCCTGGAGTTTGGCCAACTGTTCATTGCTGTCGTCACTGTAAATCAATACCTTTTCTAGGAAGGGCAACCCCAGTGAAATAGACCATTGCCATAGCATGACCACGGAAACCACGGCGAAGGGCATAAAGTCCTCGCCTGACAGGCCCATGATGCGGGTCGCTTGTGTGGTAAAGATGATGGTTGCCAGGGCAAGCATGCCTGTACCCGGGCCGCGTAACAAGAACCGTAGTAGCTCTACTTTGACGACGCGATCTGGTTTGTCTGAGCCGAAGAACGATAGCGGATACGATAGGAAGATCAGCATCAGGATCACAACAAAGTTAGCGGCGTTCACCAACAGCAAGATGCCCAATGACTCAGGTTCTGTTTGCGGCAGGAGAAGTGAAAATGGGAAGATGCCAATTGCTGGTGTTAATACAGCGAACTGCAAATAGGCCATCCGACGTCGGGATGTCCGGGTAAGGCCCCGGCGCCGCGCCCGATCCATGAATAAGAAGATCGTGATGCTCAAGCTGAGGAAAAAGGCCATAAAGACCGGAAACAGGAATTGCGGACTGAGTATGACGTTATTGCCGCGGATGGTAACGGTGAAAATGCTATCCGTGAAAAGGGCGGCCACACTGAATACACCGCTCAGGACGTATAGAATGCGTACAATACGGCGACGACGACCTCTTGAGGGCAATCCCGTTGTCGCTAATAGGGTATCCGCCAGATGGAATAGCGCAGAAGGTATAAACGCAATACCGATCCATTGTATGCGTGTAGCCCATGCATGTGCTGATGCCTGCACAGGCCCTAATGACCCAAAAACATCAACCAAATAGGCAATTGTCACGCAGGCCAGTACTGCTGCCGAGGAGCGCGTAACTCGGTTATTGAGATTGCGTGTCAGGTTATAAAGTAGGAGTGACGCTGCAATGATGACATTCGCGGCGGTCAGAATCTCGTTGAGAGATTGAATAACCGAACTCATAAATGCTTCTGCGGACATGGATGATTACCTAGCATACGACTGAGCTTTTATCGTGCTGATTTCCCAAAGTAGATACCAATATCATTATTAGGGAAAACCTGGTCATTAAAACCACAAAATGTAAAACCACAGCTCTGACAAAACTGAATGGAAGGATAATTCTGTGTTTGAGTTTCAATGAAAAGCTGACGTATATCGTGCTCTAAAGCCCATCTTTGTGCAATAGTTAATAATCGACGCCCCACACCTGATCTGCGATAAGGTGTGTCGACCACAACGTGTTTGATAACTGCATTGCTAAAACTGTGCTCTAAATGAATCACCGCATACCCGATGATGGATGGAGCGTCTTTTGATTCTGCGATCAGAAACCCGTAATCCGTTTTGAGCGCATTTTGCAGATGTGCTTCCATGACGGGATATGTTATGTCGATCGCACGAGGCAACCGCTCTGTACGGAACTTGACTGTGATGTCAGAGGGGTTCGGCTGTAATGACATTTGCCAAACTCGCTCTGTTTCATAGCTATGGTCCAGTTGCAGGCATGGGGCAATGTCCATCGGCATGCCTTCGCGTATCAAAAATGAAGGGACTGTTGGTTGCATTCCTACTGCCTAATGGGGACTAAGAGGTGTATGACCAAACTAGATCAAGTATACATCACCAACGATGCTATCAACATAAATCCGGACTTCTTGATCAAAGTGGTCTGTTTCTACGAAGTAAATGCCATCGTCACTCAGATGGTAGCGATCCATATCCGCATGGATTTTAGAGAAGCGGCGATGTTGGACTTCAATCCGCACCGGTGTATTAGCGGGTGTGACGATCTGTATGGTTCCTAATGTGGACCGAATATGGATTTCACCGATAGCTTCCGGTGGGCACACAAAGCGGACATCGCCTAAACCCGTACTGATCAGGGCCCGGTCCAAGATGATACCGCTGGCATCCCAATCAATCTGGCCGATGTGCGTTCCCAGGATGAGTTCCCAGGGCATGTTAGGTGCCATTCCGATTTCCCAGCCTGCCATCGAGTACCAGGGGGTTTGTGAGCGGTGCATCAGGATGTGGGCATGGGTGCCCATTGATTCCAATTGTGGGCGTGTTTGTGCTGCGTACTGGCCTGCGATAAGGCGCTCCGGTCCTTCGAGTGCGCCCAGGGTGAGGTCAATATCACCCGCCTGGACATCCAGCGTGCCGCTTTCCACACTGCCGCGTGTGATGCCAAAAGTCCGGCCCTGATCGCCAAGTAGGATGTCGCCTTTTAGCAGCAGTTGCAAACCAGGGACAATCAGCAGCAAGGGCCACAGATCAATGACGTTGAAATCGCCCAGTAAGAGGAAATTGCTCAGCAAAAGAAAAACCCCAACTATGACCAAAACCACTGGCCATAGGATGGGGCCTCTTTGTTGTTTCGTTTGGCTTCTGCTTGTCACAGATTCCGCCTGCTCGTTGTCGTTAATTAGTTCTCAAAGAGATAGTCTTTGAGGATAACGTGAGCAGACGACTGGCGCAAGCGATTAAGGGCCTGAGCTTCCAACTGGCGGACGCGCTCGCGCGTGACGCCAATAGTCTGACCGACTTCTTCGAGCGTGTAGACACGGCCATCAGCCAAACCATAGCGCAGGCGCAAAATCTGAGCTTCGCGCGGCGGCAGTTTGTCGAGTGCCTGCTGCAATTGTTCCTGCAACAGGTGAGAAGCAACTTCTTCTGCCGGGGCAGGGCTATTGGCATCTTCTACGAAATCGCCGAAGGTGCTGTCGCCATCATCGTCGATAGGTGTTTCCAAGCTGACAGGACGGCGCGAAATCTCCAGCAAGTTTTCGACCTTGTCCGGCGTTGTTTCCATACCTGCGGCCAGCTCTTCAATCTTCGGATCGCGGCCCAGTTCCTGCAGTAGCTGTAGTTGGACGCGGCGCATCCGGTTTAATTGGTCGCCCATGTGGACGGGCACGCGGATGGTACGGCCCTGGTCAGCAACAGCGCGGCTGACTGCCTGACGAATCCACCAAGTGGCATAGGTGCTGAACTTATGACCACGCTGGTACTCGAACTTATTGGTCGCACGGATCAGGCCGATGTTGCCTTCCTGGATCAGGTCGAGGAAGGGTACACCGCGACCGATGTACTTCTTGGCGACACTAATTACCAGACGGGCGTTCGCACGGATCAGGTGTTCCTGAGCGGCTTCGCCATCCATGACGACTTCGCGCAGGCCCTGTTCTTCTGACCAGAGCAGCTCTTCGCCTGCTTGTTCCATTTTTTCGCGTGCCCAGACGGCAGCTTCCATACGCTTAGCCAGGGAAACTTCTTCTTCAGCCGTCAACAGCGGGACGCGACCCGCCTCTTTCAGATACAGGCCGACAACATCGTCGGTATCCAGTGCAGCCTGGTAACCGGCATCTTCAATCAGGTCATTGCGGAACTTCAGTGCCTGATCTTCAATATCTTCTTCGTCATCTTCATCTTCACCCAAATTATCGATGATCAGCTCTTCAGTATCATCTTCCTCATTGGCTGCATCATCGCCAGTCGGGGAGCCAGAGCCGGGGATGACTTCAATGTCTGCTTCAAGCAGTTCATCCATCAAATCATCGAGAAGGGCGACATCGCGTTCTACATCAGGCATCATTGACAGGATGTCATCGTAGGTGATGAAACCCTGGCGATGAGCCTTTTCCATCAATGTCGCACGTACCTGGTCTTTCTGTAAAGTTGTTTCCACCATTGCGTCACACCACACCTATTGATTACAGAGATAAGCGCCTTGCTTAGCAGCCAAGCAAGGCGTTTAAGTTATCAGATAAAATTCGGACGGAATTCATGCCCTAAGGCATACTAGGACAATTGCTTAAAACTCAAAGTGTGTATATTGCACTGAGAATTTAGATAGGTTCACGATGTTAAAGAGTTTACACCCTAAACATTATAATCACATAAACACCAGTTAACGCAGTCTTGTGAGGTGTTTGATGATTACAACGCATCACAGCGGTTCATTATGCTACTTAAGGGTTAAGCGCAACCACGCTGCAATTAAACAAGGTAACGTTTTTTAGATTTCTTGTCAAGTTTTTCGAAAAAGTTCGTGGTTATTACTCATATGCGCGTCGCAGCAACGTTGTGAAGTAGGCAATAGGACGAGCATCGACCACGTATAACGTCGGGTCTTCATCCACCAAGGCATAGAAGCTGTCGCTGGTGGCATTGAGGTCGCCGACCGCAATGCTGTGCTCGGTACCATCTTTAAGGATGACGGACAAAATCATTGTTAAGTCGTTCTGGACCAGACCGTATTCATCGAACCGATTGGCTTCTATCGTGCCCAGTGATCGTAATACTGGGAAGACAGCCATCGTTGAAGCAACAAGATCGCCTTCTTCCTGTGACAACATTCCAGTGAACTCGACCAATTCCCACAGATCACTATTGTTGCGGGTGACGGTTAATCCTACCTGTGCAACTGGCTCGTAGATATTCACTGCAAAGACGTTGTTTGGTCCCCATCCACTGAATAAAGTGACCATTTCATTCGGCGTAGGTGTTGGCTCAAGTTCAGGCTGATTTTGCAGAGCCGTCTGTGCAATACCAATGATGAGCACAAGTGCCAGGACCGCACCTAAGATAATCAGCGTTCGTTGTTGCTTCATCCGGGGTCAACTTTCTTTGTTCTGTATGTGCTTTACTGACGAGAACGCCGTAACCAGATGGCCAGTGCGATCAACAAGAGCGAACCGGGCATCACTACAATGGTGAAAAAAGCGATGGTATCTAGCATCTGGCCACCGACAAAAACAAGCGGGGTAGCATTATATGAGCGGGGTTCAAACTCAACTTTTTCAGTGAAGCCCGTCATCCAGCCAATGCTATCCAGGAACAGCGTGGCATTGCCTTGTGGCGACTGTACGCGGCCATTTGTCAGGAAGTCACCATCGCCAACCAGCACCACCTTCGATGTGGTGTCTTCATTATATGCCCAGGCTACAGTCGTGAATTGATCGCGAACATCACCTTGGCTGCTATCAAAAGTGAACTGGTTCTGTTGGAACAAGCTGTTCCAGTCTCTTTCGCCCCAACTTTGTGGGCTGGACATGATCACACGACCATTGGGAACGGGCGGTGTGTCGTTCACCTCGATAGCCCGTGCAATATGAAATTGCACTGCAGTATCTGGTTGATTTTCGATGTTGATATTCTGGCCGATGTCATTGTTAGTGAACACCTGCGCACTCAAAATACTCAGTTGGCTTTCGCCGCTTGATGCCGGATCGACTACGATCATATCGGACATGCGCAGGCCATAATGGTCCCACATATAGGTATTGAAAACCGAATCGGTTGCCATGAACAGATCATCCGTCAGCAGGGCATCGGCTGCGATGAACACGCTGCCGCCTCGTTGCAAATATTCATCCAAAACTGCCACCTCGCCAGCCGTCATTTGCCGACGTGGCTGCGCGATAATCAGTGCTGAGGCATCGGTAGGTATATTCGAGTTGCTTGCGGCCAGTTCCGCCAGACTGATGGCATTGGTGATGAGGCCATTCTGGCGCATGATGTTATTGAGAACGGACATGCCTTGTTGCTGGTTAGCTATTGGGTCGAGCGTATCCAGCCCGGTCTCAAAATAGACTGTGAACTGTCCAGCGGCCAGCAAGACAGCCAATCGCTGCGAAATCTCTTGTTCATGATAACCGGTAATTGGGACAGGCACCGTATTGCTCAAGGTGCCATCGTCTTCTATAAACGAGGCAAAGGTGTAAATGCCATTTTCAAGCGCGTTGGCATACGCTGCTGCCAGGGCGGGTTGCTCATCAGGGTCGACATAGACGACGTGAAGACGCCCATTGCTAGCTTCTTCGAACAACTGGAAGTACTGGTCATCAACCTCGCGGTATTCAATTTCCTGCGCGTTATAGAAGGCCGTAATCTGAATGTCGCGGCTGTTGCGTTGGACAGCATCCATCAATTCCATCGATGGCGCAGATAGCGTAAATCTTTCGTCGATGGTCATATCACCGACGATGTTGGCCCGTTGCACAATGATATACATTGCTACGACGATACCAATCAGGATGGCGGTACTGAGGATAGCGGCGGTACTGTGCCGCATCTGGCGTCCTGTGAGCACTGCGCGGAATTCATCAGGCAGGAAGACAGCCCATAAGCCAAACCCAATGACACTGACAAGCAGTACGACGATAGTGAGTGTCGAAAACCCATTCATCAAAAAACTGCTTGCAGCGAAGATCAGGCCCAGGCTACCCAGCAAAATGCCCACTTGGCCAATCTGCCCACGCGTGAGTTGGAGGGTGTTGCGATCATTCATCAGCGCCATCTCCGTGACGATACAATCTGAATAGCAATAAATAGGGCGATGACGATAATGCCTGCATAATAAACGAGGTCTTCTGCACGCAGGATGCCAATGGCAAACGAAGCCATAAAATGTCCGCGCAACGTCAAATTGAACATGACATCTGCAAGTTGCGTGTTGGAGACGATTTGGCTGATCGCGTCCCCAAAGTACAGCACAATCAGCGTAATCATACTCAGGAACGCAGCCAGGATCTGATTCTCTGTCGTTGCACTAAACAGGGTGCCGATGGCCAGTGTCGCACCAGCATACAACCAGATGCCAAGATAACTACCGAGTACATGGGAAATATCTGGAAAGGCGATACTAACGGCAATCACTTGATAGATGAGAGTTAGCGCCAGCAATATGCTGAAGTAGGCCCATGCACTCAGGAATTTGCCGATGACGATGCTGCTATCACTGATAGGGGCGGTCAGCAGTAACTCTAGCGTGCCTTCACGCTGTTCCTCTGCTAAAAGGCGCATCGTGAGCAGGGGCGCGAAAAGTATCATGATACTGGCCAGCAGTGATGGAATCAGTGCGGGTTCCAGCGGCTTGTTACCAATACTCAGCGTCAAATCATTATTAAACGTGATACCCGTTAGCAACAGGAACGCGGCCCCCATCAAATAGGCAAGGGGCGATCCTAAATACTGTCCGATCTCACGTCGGAAAACCAACCAGGTTGCCTGCAT
>MDTD01021450.1_pt1 | contig 12952 bp, 12 predicted proteins | sample 811221 | NCBI WGS metagenome assembly MDTD01 (sample SAMN05326646, study PRJNA326480) | marine metagenome | isolation source: seawater | place: Pacific Ocean: South West | collected 2011 | reverse complement strand
CTTTCCCTCGCACCGGCAACAAGCATGGCGCATCTCCTGCGGAGATTTTTTACGCGCCTTTTTTTAAGAGAAGCTGACGCTTCTAAAGAAAACACAAAGAATCAAAGTGTTGCACTTGTATTTTTAATCAGCGAAGTATTAATGAAATGGCTTTATGGACGAACAAAAGTTGAAAAAGCAAGAATGATATATTTTATTAAGTACGCAAATGGTAGTTTTTATTTCCTACATTAACATAAAAAATCATTATTTCTGATCAATATATGATAGAACAACTTTCGCCATTTTTCGATGCCCTTTATTCGACAAGTGCAATCCGTCATGGATAGAACCTGTCCCTACAAGAATATTGCCAAACTGATACTTTGGAATTAACCTGACCTTATATTTCTCCGCTAACTCACGCTGAGTTCGACCAAATGATTTCTTCAGAAATGGCAATGGCAACTCGAACATTATTACATTCGGAGATTTTCGCTTTGCTTCAGACAACAACTGCTCAAGATCTTTATAGAATTTGTCCGGATGAGTTCCTTTGAAAAAGTCGTTTCCTCCGATCTCAACAACAATTATATCGTTCTTATTGACCTTTGTTTTTTCGAGCGAATTTACCCCTGTCGATGCCGTGCCGCCACCCACAGAACGATTAATAACAGTCATTCCTTGCTCGTCATGCAGGAGGTCCCCCCAGGTCTTCTCTCCAGCAAAGCCGATACCGGCACTCATTGAGTCTCCTATAATAACCACCCTGCCGCCTGCTTTAAGCGGTAACGGCCCAGGCGCCATCCAGTGCGGTAACTCGACAAAAAAAGCAATCAATACTACCACGGCTAGAACTGCAGCGAATCCAAGACGAATTTTAAGACTGATCTTTTCAGTCCCGCCAACAATAACCTGTGCAAAAACAATCAGGAACAATGCTACAAAAAGTAATCCAGGGAGTGGCGCAGCGGCAAAAAAAATGTTCAACCAGCCAATCACACATAACAACCGGGACAAGTAACTTTTGACGAACCAGCCGGGACAGAATGTCAGCACTGAGCCAATCAGAATCATAAACAGACCAGTAAAGAAAGGCCAGCCTGAAACATAGTGTATGACAAACGGGTTCACAGGTTATCCTCCTGCTAAATTCATTGTTTGACGGATATTTGACGGATAACTGACGGTTCAGGGCAGCAACCCGGAATCCTTGGCTTTATCAAGACTCCACCCATGATTAACTCCGCTTACCAGTGAGTTGATTGTTCCGTTGTCGTTAAGCAGAATCCCCCCGCATAACTGATCGCCATCAAAGATCATTTTACGATATCGCCCGGTCGTCTCGTCTCTAACAGACGTGGTGCGACAATCATCAATTTTGTCCGGATTTACATTCCCAATTGAGAACAGGTCAAGATCGAACGCGTGCAAGGTCGCGCCAAATGTCGCAGATTTGAATTCAATCATATCGCCAACCATGTTGGCTCCTGCCACTTTCCCCTGCTCAAGCGCTGGTTCCCATATTCCATAATAGCGTCCAGCACAAACACAACAGTCACCGGCGGCATAAATATCAGCGGCAGAGGTCTGCATATGTCGATCTGTAACAATCCCATGATCGATATTAATTTCAGCTGCAGAGGCAAGGTCTGTCACACAACGGACACCGGCGGAAATGACAACCATTCCACAATTAATTGTCTCATCATTACTCAATTGGACACCGACAACTCTGCTGTCTCCAAGAATGTTTTCAACGAAAACCCCGTAAACACATTTTACCCGACCGCTTTTTTCGATCAAACGGTCAAGAACCGGGGCGCCTTCCGAATCCATTTGTCGAGGCAGCAGGTACGGACTGGCCTCAATTACACTTACATCAGTACCTCGCCGGGCGATGGAGTCAGCGGCTTCAAGTCCAAGCAGTCCACCTCCAATAACCACGACCCGTTTTATTTCTTTTTCTTTTACGATTGAGCGTAAACGTTCCAAATCAGCATAGCTTCGCAATACAGTAACCTCCGGCAATTGTGCACCGGGAATTGGAGGAACAAAGGATTTGGCTCCAGTAGCCAGCAACAACTTGTCCCACTGGATCTCTTGTCCGTCCTCTGTGGTCAAGGACCTTGCAGTCTTATCGATTGAAGTAATTTTCACTCCAGTATTGACCTTGATATTCAACTCGTCGTAGACATGCTGCTTATGGATCAGGAAATTATCGGCTGAGGTTTCATTCACAATTGCCGCGGTCAAGTTAGGACGGTGATAAGGCAGTATATTTTCAGCCGAATAGATATTAATCTCGGCTACCGGATTGCGTTCCCGGGCCGCCTTGGCAGCCGCGACAGCCGCGACTCCACCGCCAACAATGGCTATTTTCAACGGACGTTCATCGCGATATTCAACCTTTTCAGGCACATATTCAATAAATGCGTCCCTGCCTGCGCCACAGACCGGACATGTAATCGGCGGCAGCGCGCCTTCGAAGATCTCGCCGCATACGGTGCATTTCCAGTATAGTTTTCCTGTCGCAGGGTTCTTCTTCAACTCCCACGCTTCCTTCAATTTCCGTCCGAAACGACGACCATAGTCCCTGGCCGCGGCTAGTTTATCCTGCGAATCCGGGTTGAAATTGATCTTTAACGGCGGATTTACCGTATCCATACGCAGAACCTTCATGCGGGCCAGCAACATATCCGCGGCTTCCCCGCTCCAACCATAACTACCGAATGCACCGCCAACTTTTCCGCCGTTAACCACACCATTAAGCTGCATCAGCAAGTCATAGACTGGCGGCAAGACATCTCCATTGATGGTTGGTGAACCGGCAACAACCCCGTCAGCCAGAGCCATTTCAGCAGCCACTTTCTTTGGATCAGAATATACCATGTCGTGCAACCTGATCTCGCAATCACTGTTTTCTTTGATTCCCTCGGCAATCTCCGCGGCAAGTTTACCGGTATAGCCGTAAGCGGAAACGTATGGAATAGAAACCAGCGGTTTGGAGCGTTCCTCCGGCTCATCCTCCGCACTCCATTGAGCATACAGGTCGATATAGTGTTCCAGGTTATCACGCAAAACCGGACCATGTCCCGGACATATAGTCTCAACCGGCAAAGAGTCCACCCGCTCAAGCGCGTAACGAATATGAGATTTAAAAGGCCCCATTATCATATTGAAGTAATAACGATAAGCAGGGGTAAAGTCGTCATTTATCAGGTCATTGCATATCTCGTTTCCGGCATAATGGCAGCCAAAAGAGTCGCAAGTGACCAGAGTCTTTTTTTCAGGAATCCAGGTATAAATGGAATCAGGCCAATGCAGGAATGGCACCGACATGAAGTGCAGCGTACAAGTATCCAGTTTCAGTTCCTGATTATCGACAACCGGAATACCGGGAATATCACGGTTGGCAATATCTCTGAGAAATTCCAGGGCAGTGGCTGACGCTAGAACCCGTGCCTTCGGCGCTAGTTCGAGGATCTTTCTCAGAGAACCGCTGTGATCCGGCTCGGTATGGTTTACAACAACGTAATCCAGGTCTGCCGGATCACAGATTTCTTGCAAATTTCTAATGAAAGTATCGAAAAATTTATCTTTTACGGTCTCGAAAAGGACATTATATTTCGGAGTCTTTAACAGATAACTATTATAACTCGTCCCGTATTCAGTTTCCATAACCACATCAAAAACGCGTAAGTCAAAGTCTTGAGCTCCAACCCAGTATAGATTTTCTCTTATTTCAAATGCTCCCATTTTACTCTCCTGTAAGTGGTATTTTTACATATACGCAGAAACTTTCTTCAGTTTGAATAACAATAATTGTTATTAAAAATTTTTCAACAGCCTAACTAATATTACTTGATTTTTCCGTTAAATGAAGTAAATTATTTATATAAGGGATCGGCATTAAAAGCCGGGTCGATTGTTTGTGTAAAAATTATTAAAATGGTATTGCCGACAATAAACGGTTTTACATATTGTGACGAAAATGGAGTTAGCGAGGGTATGGCAGATATGGTTTTTTCTGATGAAACAGTCATCAGCAATTCACTTGGCCTGCACGCCAGACCGGCCTCGATGATTGTTAAACTTGCGTCACAGTTTGAGTCAGAGATCACCTTGGAAAAGGATGGTGAAGCTGTCAGCGGCAAAAGTATTATGGGCTTGCTGATGCTGTCAGCGGGGCACGGCTCCGCAATAAAGATAACCGCTGTCGGACCTGACGGTGAAAACGCCTTGAAAGCGTTATTGGAGCTCTTTGAAAAAAAGTTCCATGAGGAGTAGTTATAGTGCCTCAAGAAAAGAAAGAAATTGTGCTGCAGGGAATTGCGGCATCGCCCGGTATTGCTATCGGGCCCGCACTGCTTGTATGTGCCCACAATACTTCATTTAACGAACCCGAAACCAAGCAAATCTCCCCTGAGTCTGCGGAAGCCGAAGTCGAGCGTTTCAACAAAGCACTCGAAATGACCCGCGAGGACCTTATTGAACTGCAAAAACGCCTCCGCACCAAGCTTGAAAACCGTGATGCCAACATTTTTGACGCCCACTTACTGATTATCGAAGATCAAATGCTGATGTCCGAAGTCGAGGACTTAATTCGTCGTAAATGCAGTTCAGCCGCGAACGCCTTTTATAAAGTTATCCAACGTTACATCACTGCTGTTTCAGCCATGCCGGATGCCTATATCCGGGAACGGGCTGAAGACATCAAAGATGTTTCGTCCAGGGTACTTGCCCATCTGAGACAGCGCCAGCGCCCGGTCCTTGACCATCTTGGCGGAAGAAAAGTTGTTTTGGCCCACGACCTGACCCCGTCCGATACGGCGTTGCTTGACCGTAAAAACGTAATGGGCTTTGCGATAAGCGCCGGGAGCCGTACCAGTCACACCGCCATTTTGGCCCGCTCACTGGGAATTCCTGCCGTTGTCTGTGTTGAAGGACTTCTTGCCAAGGTCAAACCGGATGACTTCGTTATCATTGACGGTTCTCTGGGAAAAGTAATTATCAATCCCGGACCCGAAATCGGGCAGGATTACCTGGCACGCGCCGCGGAAGACAAAAAATTCTATGAGATGCTGGCGGCGGAAAAGGATCTAAAGGCCGAAACAACCGACGGCAAACACGTCAGAATGTTTGCCAATATCGAAACCGCCGAGGACATCAGGAATGTCAAACGTTTCGGTTGCGAGGGAATCGGTCTTTTCAGGACTGAGTTCCTGTACATGGCAGCCGGCCCTCTGCCCAGCGAAGAAAAACAGTACGACATTTATCTCCGGACCGTTCAGGCCATGCACGGCAAGCCGGTAACGATCAGAACCCTGGATATCGGAGGGGATAAATACAACAGTAATATTTATATCAAGCGTGAAGCAAATCCCTTTATGGGCCTTCGCGCAATACGTCTTTGCCTGCAGGAATATCCAGCCATATTCCGCACCCAATTGAAAGCCATCATGCGAGCAGGGGCTGCGGGCAACGTCAAAGTCATGCTGCCGATGATCACCTGCCTTGAAGAGGTCAGAGAGACCAAAAAGATTATGGCCGAACTCAGCGCCGAGATGACTAAAGACGGAGTCGAGCACAACCCGGATATAGAACTCGGGGTAATGATTGAGACCCCTGCCGCCGTCATGCTGGCGGAAGAGCTGGCTAAAGAGGTAAAATTTTTCAGTATCGGCACCAACGACTTGATTCAGTACTCTATGGCGGTAGACCGCGGCAATGAAAAAGTCTCATACCTGTACATGCCGATGCATCCGTCAATTCTGCGTCTGATCAAACATACAGTGGATGCCGGAAACAAAGCCGGAATCGACACCGCCATATGTGGAGAAATGGCGGGATCGCCCAAAAGCGCGCTCTTGTTGATGGGGCTTGGAGTTAAGGAATTAAGCATGATCCCGTTGTCTGTCACTGCGGTGCGCCGCATTATTCGCGGGGTATCATTCGAAGCCATGCGGCAGGCGGCGGAAAACTCACTGAAGGCATCGACCGCGAAAGATGCGGAAATGGCGATTGAAAAGCTCTTTGAGGAAATCGAACCGGAAATCGTCAGCCTGGCCTTGCACGGTCTCTAACCTCGTTCAACCGGGAATTGCGAAGTGAATATAAAAATTGTCTCGGTCGGAAAAATCAAGAATAAACCATTTCTTTCCCTTACCTCTGAATACATCAAACGAATCAGGCGCTATGCCGCTATCGAACTGTTGGAGATAAAAGACAGCAATCGGGAGGAAGAATGCTCAAGGCTTGCATCCATCGTTGAAAAAGAAAAGGGGTATTCCATTGCACTGTCGGAAGATGGACGTGAATTATCATCGCGCGAATTCGCAAGTCATTTATCTGGGATTCACCGCAAAATTGTACTGGTAATCGGCGGACCGGACGGGCTGACTGAAGAGTTCAAGAGACAAACTGACATGGTAATGTCTCTGTCCAGAATGACTTTTCCGCATGAGATGGCCAGGATGCTGTTAAGCGAACAGGTGTTCCGGGCTCTTAATATTCTCAATGGCGGCAAGTATCACAACGATTAACCGGCAAAAAAAAGACCGCACCGGTAAAGATGCGGTCTGAATAATCAGCTAAAGCTTATTCCTGTTCAGCTTCCTCGACGCTTTCAACGTCATCAGCCTGATCAGCCATTGCAGTCTGCTGCTTGGAACTGGCCTTGGCTCGTTGCGCTTTTGAGCTCAAGGGGGATAGCGTAGTACTGATATTGCGTCCGATAATCTTCGGAGGTGAATCAGCCTGTCCATAGTCTTCAAGCCGTGCAACTACATCTTTGATCAACTCAAAACCCAATTCTTTATGGGCCATTTCACGCCCCCGGAATTGCAGCGAAATTTTCAGTTTGTAGCCTTTGCCCAAAAATTCAATACCATGATTAACTTTATACTCGAGGTCATGCTTGTCAGTCCTGACATGGAATTTAATTTCCTTGAGCTTCTGAGTATGCTGTTTTTTCTTTTGAGCTTTTAAGTTCTTCTTCTTTTCGTAGCGAAGTTTGCCGAAATCCATGACCCTTACTACCGGGGGGTCGGCTTTTTCTGCAACTACTACTAAATCCAGTCCGGCAGCATTCGCCTGACTTCTGGCCTCTTCAAATTTTACGAGACCAACTTGTTCTCCTTCCGCCCCTACCAGACGGACTTTTTTTCCTGCGAATGCATTGTTTTCAGGTTTAATCAGAGTAGCGATACGTGTATCCTCCACGTTGTTGTGTTGTTGTTATAACCTGCCGACCTTATCCAAGGCCGCTAATACTTAATGAGATATATTATATCAGATGTATAATACAATATCAAGGGCAACAAGCGCTTAAATATTACTAAAAACATAAAATTTAATGTTTTTTTGACTTTAAAAGGGATTTTTTCAACCCATTCCTAACCTTTATCGTCCAATTCTTCGGCTTTTTTACCGCGAAACAACTTGTATTAAACTTGGAAAAATGGCATATTTACGTTTGACTTTTATCGATTAAACTAAATATACGGATTATACGCAATATGAAAATCATTCGGGACATTAATTACGCTGGAGACAATTCGCAATGGCACATTGGAGACTTCTATATACCAGAAGGCAACGGCCCCTTTCCCATTGCTCTGTGCATTCACGGCGGCGGATGGAGCGCGATGGACCGTCACAGCTTCGCCGGAGTTGCTGAATTTATGTGTTCGCAGGGCTTTGCTGCTTTCAATATCGAGTACCGCCTGCTTGGAACCGCGCCTTGGCCTGCCTGCGGCGACGACTGCCTGGCCGCCGCCAACTTCCTGCTGGATGGCGGCATAAAAGAATATGAACTGCAGACCGATAAATTATTTGTTATCGGAGCCTCCGCCGGCGGACACCTGTCCTTAATGACCGGAATGCGTCTGCCGCGCGAAAAAGTGTCCGGAACCGTCTCAATCGCCGGGATCACCTGCCTGGAACTGCTTAAACAATCAACCGGCTTCCGGGTTGATCCGCTTAATTTCTGGGGGCATGAACCTTCTGTAGACGAGGAAAAATCAGCATCCCCCATTGCAATCGTTACCCCGAAAATGGCGCCGATTCTCTGCTCCCACTGCCCCAATGATGTCGTGGTCGGGATTGAACACGGAACAACCTTTATCGATCACTGCAAGAAGATCGGGGCCGATGCCGAATTGTTCGAATACGACCGTCCGGTGGACGGTCATTGCATCTGGATTCCGGACTCGGATCCGCATAAACTTTTCCCGGAAATTGAAGAAGCTATTGTCAAGCTGATAAAAAGGGTTTACTGACTCCCGGATATTGACTTATTCCGCTCCGGGATTATATTAGAATCATTGCGATTCCGGTTATTTATAAACCATGGGGATGTGGAATGAAGATATCAGCAAAAACACGCAACGCCCTGATTCCGTGTGCAACCATTGTGCCGGTCATCGCTGTATTGCTGTATTTCTGTATGGCCATTGAGCGGGAACCTCTCACTCCAGATGAGATGCTCGAAAAAAGCAAGTGGTCACGGGAAGAACTGGTTGACGGAGTATCCCGCTGTTTATCTCCTCAAGCCCATCGCGGCAAGCGCCGGGAGGTACTGACACACCTGAAAAAGCACATGGATAAATATTCGAATGACGAACGGCGCAAGATTCGAACTGAAGCCATGTGCAAAGCGATGAACAACAGCCTGGACCAGTTACGTGCGGTTGATTCTGACACCCGCAAAAAAATGATCGACGTCATTCAGAAACGGGCAGAAAAAAACTATAAAAAAGTCCTTAAGATGAGTCAAAAGGATAAAGAAAAGATCAAGAAACGGCTCAACAGTGATGAAGGACGCGCTATCCAGGCCGAAGCAAACCGCATAATGACATCCCGCCTGACCCCGGACGAACGCCGTGATTTCGCTCCGATCACAAAAATCTGGTTAAAGACGCTGGACCGGTTATAATGACATATCATAAAAAATTCACCTTGATAGAACTGCTGGTCACGATAGCGATTATAGCCATCCTTGCCTCAATGCTGTTCCCCGCATTCCAGGGGGTACGGCGTAAAGCAAAAAAAAGTTCCTGCCTGAACAACCTGCATCAGGTCGGTCTGGCCTTCCACCTCTACCTGCCTGACAATAACTATATAATCCCGTTCTGTACCATGCGGCCAAGCAGTCCGCCATCTGGCGAGGAACATCTGATCGGCTTCCCGGAACTGATCAAGCCCTATGTAAAAAATACTAATGTCCTGTGCTGTCCCGGCGACACAAATAAGAAATGGTTCAAGCAGGAAGGCTCCAGCTACGAATGGCAGAGCTATAACAACGGCCTTAAAGTCGACCGGTCAAAATTCACCCTGCTGGGCTATAAACGATTTATTCTGATGGATTACGGAACTTTTCACGAAGAAGAAGGCAACTCACGCGCCAGAAACTTTCTCTACTTGAACGCCCGGGCCGCCGGACAACCGGAGAAAGAATAATGACCGCAGTTCTTGAATGCCGCAACCTGACTAAAAGATTCGGAAAACGTACCGCCGTTTCCGACGTATCTTTCTTGATAAATGAAGGCGACATTCTTGGTCTTGCCGGCCCCAACGGAGCGGGAAAGAGTACGCTTTTAAAGATGATCACCGGCTTGATCTGGCCAGATTCCGGACAAGTATTGATCAGAGGCATCGACGTTCACCAACAGCATTCGCAGGCCATGCGGCAGGTCGGAGCAATAATTGAATACCCCTCATTCATCACTGACCTGAGCGGCCGCTGCAATCTGGATCTATTATCCGGCGGCCACGGCAGAGAGTATCGTCAAAAGCAGGACGAGATTATCCGTTTTGTTGAACTTGAAAACCGGGTGGATGAAAAAGTATGCCGATATTCGACCGGCATGAAACAGCGTCTCGGACTGGCGCTGGTCCTGCTGCCGGATTCACAATTTATTATTCTGGACGAGCCGACCAACGGGCTTGATCCCGGCGGCATGGTGGAAATCCGTTCACTGGTACTGGAATACAACCGCAAATACGGCACAACGGTCCTGATAACCAGTCATCTGCTGCACGAACTGGAAAATTTATGCTCTTCCGCGGCCATTCTGTCACAGGGACAACTGGTTGCTTTTGGCCCGATCAAAGAACTGCTCAAAATCGGTTCACACATCAAAATTGTCTGTGATCACCCTGAAGAAGCGATGCGGCATTTAAGCACACTACCCGGAATTGATGACCATATCGAACTGCGGCCGGACGGCAGTATTGTCGTGCTTCAAGACTCGGAACGGGCCGCTGAACTCAACCGCGAACTGGTCAACGCCGGATTCCCGGTCCACCGTCTCGAAACCGACCGTCAATCGTTCGAGGATTTCTTTATGACCACAATTCAGAAGGCGGAAAAATAATGTGGCGCGATATCTATTTTGAAATAATCAAGCTGAAATCACAGAAGAAAAATTATATTGTCGCGATCGGACATCTGTTTTTCATCCTGCTTTGTTATGTCGGCATAAAAACGTCAAACATGCGGTTTCTGGAACGCGGAGTGCAACGCAAGGCGGATCTGCAGTTTACTAATTTTATGGATTTTGTCGACGGCCTGATGTTTGCCCGTCTGGCCCTGCTGCCGACATTTCTGGTTATTATGCCGATATTTATCTGCACTATTGCCGGGGATACCGTTGCCGGGGAAATGCAGGACGGAAGTCTAAAGCTGTTCGCGGCGCGGCCGCGTTCCAGAACCAGGATCATTATAGCGAAATTCTGGGCCATATTCGTTTGGGATATTATATTCTGCCTGTATTTCGCCATCGTCGGCTTACTGGTCGGCATTGCGCTTTTCGGCGTCGGAAACGTCCAACTGGTTTATCTGCACGGCGCAAAAATGGGGACGGAACTGGTAATGATGCCAACCGGACAGGCTATGCTCTGCTACTGGATGACCACGCTCTATTTTTCCGTCTCGATGATGGCACTGGGCAGCGTTACGCTGTTTCTTTCGACCATCTTCAACCGGATGACCGCGGCCTCAGTCGGCGGGATTGTCATATATTTCGTCTGCTATATCGCGGAAAAACTACCGTTTATGGAGGCGGTCAGACCATACCTGCTCTCTAAAGTAATGAACGGCGCAATAGTTTTCTGGCTGGGTGAAATCCCGTTACGCCGTACTCTGGTCAACTTCTCCGCCCTGGGCCTGTACATGTGCGTCTTCACCGCCCTCGCCCTCTTCATTTTCAACTCAAAAGATATTAAGTGACAAAGGGTGATTCAGACCGGAAATTCTCACAATAGTTTATTGGCGATAAGGAATTCTTTGGTTTTTTCGAGTACTTTGTCAAAATAGGCTTTATTGTGATACATATAGGCATGACCGGCATTTTTCTCCGTGACCAACTCACATTTGTTCCCGGCTTTGTGCATTGCCTCGGTAAAAGCTTTTGCTCCTTTATACGGACAGGCGGAATCTTTAGTGCTATGAAAAATAATTGTCGGCGGCATGCCGGGTTTAACCTGATGAAGCGGCGAAATTGAGCGCCACTCTTTGCCGCATTTGCGATTACCGTAGCCTTCCTTTGAAGTATCAATTACCGGGGAATAAAGCACCAGTGCATCGGGCTTACAAGATGTTTTTGTATCGTCTCCCGGGGCGTCTATTCCGTCGAACAGCTCGGTCGCGACGGCCAGATGCCCACCAGCCGAACCACCGTTGACGACGATCTTATTTGGATCGATTCCGAGTTCGGCTGCATGTTTTCTGGCGTAGCGGACAGCTGAACGGGCATCCCTGACGCAATCGTAGACGGTGGATTTGGAGCCTTTTTTGAACAGGCGATACTCAACGCATATACTGACCATACCAAGCTTGGTAAAGTACTCCGCAAACGGGTATTGCCGAAGCGCCGACAAACCGGTCCAGCCCCCGCCGTGGATCGACAAGAAGCAGGGGTGTTTATCTCCCTTCCTGAAACCTTCGGGATCGAATATATAGAGATGCAGTTCGCGGTTGCCGACTTTTTTATACACAACCGTCCTGGTAGGTTTCAGTTTCGCGGCCGAAGAATTAATGCTCCAAGCTAAAGACGATGTGGCTGCCGCCATCATAATCGAACAAACCGCTATCATCTTTAAAACGCAATAGTTAAGTTTCATTTTAATAATCCCTGAATATGTTGGAGTTAAGAATTTATACCCTAAGCATCAAACTATATATTGTAACGATTTAATTGTCAACTTTCAATAATCTTATATTTTTAAAGTCGTCCTGGAATGCATTTCACTGTTTTATTACATTTTTCCTTTTCAAATATTATAGAAAGTCTTGAAAATTATTGACTTTATGCTAAATTATTTGTTTTGACTTTACAGGTATAAAACCAATACACTCTATTAATCTAAGGAGAGAAAAATGAAAATTCTTCATGACAGCGATGCATGTCTGAGCAATCTCGACGGCAAAACCGTTGCCGTTATCGGTTACGGCAGCCAGGGCAGCGCCCAGGCTCTGTGCATGAGAGACTCCGGAATCAATGTTATCATCGGTTCCCGCAAAGGTAAATCTTTTGACAAAGCTACTGAAGACGGTTTTGAAGTAATGGATTTTGCTTCCGCCGCTGAAAAAGCTGACATCATCCACATCCTGCTCCCGGATGAATTCCACGCTGACGTTTACAAAAACGACATCGAACAGCACATGACCGGCAGCAAGGTTCTGTCCTGCTCACACGGTTTCAATATCATTTTCGACCTGATTACCCCGGCTGCTAACGTCGACGTAATCCTGGTCGCCCCGAAAAGCCCGGCCACTGAAGAACGCAAAGCGTTCCTCGAAGGTTTCGGCGTTCCCGGTCTGGTCGCAGTTCATCAGAATGCCAGCGGCAAAGCTTTTGACATCGGTCTGGCCATGGCCAAAGCGATGGGCTTCACCCGTGCCGGCGTTCTGGAATGTACTTTCGAGCAGGAAGCCTGCGAAGACCTCTTCGGCGAACAGAACGTTCTG
>MDTD01086622.1_pt1 | contig 12953 bp, 3 predicted proteins | sample 811221 | NCBI WGS metagenome assembly MDTD01 (sample SAMN05326646, study PRJNA326480) | marine metagenome | isolation source: seawater | place: Pacific Ocean: South West | collected 2011 | reverse complement strand
TAGAATCGATGTGTGTGTTGGAGGGCGCTTTGTGTCCCATATCGTATTTTTCTCCATCGCGCCAGGATTCGTCGATATCTGCACACGGAACTTTAAAAAATCCGGATAAATCTATAAACGGTAGCATCCCAGAATATATATATGATAAAGTCTTTAATACTGCTGCAGCCATTGGGCGCCACAGACCAAAAAATAGTTGAGGCGTTGCTAGCTGGTAGTCTATTGGTGCCGAAAGGAGTATTGAGGAGTAGCTATTATTTTTGTTTGTGCCATCTGCTTTTCCTTTAATTCCGTTTGTTAACTTATGAGTATGAGTAAATCCTGTTAGGGCAGTCCAGTTAAGTTCTCGAAGATCGCAATTCATATAATGAGATCGCATTTCTTTATACATTGGGTCCATCTGACTTGCAATTCCTCTAAATATAATTGATGGAAAGTATTTCATTAACTTTAATAACTCTTTCCAAAATGCCTCAAAGAACTCTCCACCTACCCCAGGAAACTCAAAACAAGATGAGTCATCCATCGCTCCGGGCCACTTGTTTACTGATTTTGTAAAGTCTGCTTGGTTTGGTACTAAATCCGCCCTTTCGGTGGGTGGAGTTGATGCAAGGCGGCCGCTTGCTCCAAGCATTGCTTTTGTTGAATCAAATAAATTAGGTATATCGTTAAAGCCGCCAAGTACCGAAGTGGAAAAAATAGATGTCATTGCTATATATCTTCTTACTGGAAAGATGTGCTCAAACATATCTATGAATTCTTGTTCTTGAGCAAATTGATCAGAATGACTTAGAAACACTTCGTTTGTGATATTGTTGTTAACATGCATCGGACCAATTGGAGAAGTTTTGTCAAAGCCGACACACTCTGCACTATTGGAAATAACTTTTTCATATGAGGACAATGGTATAGTGGAAAGTAACAATTCATCTGAATCTGACCCAAGCCCGGAATTGGCGTCGAAACGATAGTTTCTTACAAATGCTTTTTCTTTGTAAGCAAATCTTCTAAACGTAGTGGACGCGGCGCTAAAGGAGTCAAAAGTTCTGTATATTGCTTTTACAATTGACGTAATTTGAGAATTGGGTTGAGCGCCCCAATTTTCAGAGTTGGCAGTGCCTACGGTTCCACCAGACAACAATAAAGAGGCTCGCTTACCAAGAGAGATTGTTGAATTAGTCATCATAGGTATAAACTCTTCGCTTGGCATATTATTCATTGCTGAGTTAATTGCTGAGTTATAATCTTCAAAAGACAATACTATACTTTCATTATTAAAATATTGAAATTGTGGCGCATTCAAGTATCGGTTTACTATTTCTATAATTTGCCCAGAGACTCTAACATAATCTTCAAATATTATTTTTGCTGTCGGGGTTGGGTATTGCTGATTAAATGATCCATAAACTCTATAGTATTCTTCTTCTGTTCTTGGGTGACCAGTGTAAAGATCAAACATCGAATGTGAGCCCATATAGTGCGGCAAAGGATACTGCTGTGGAGAGTCCCCATATGCTTCACTTGGAAGCAAATTAGTGTATTGCCTACTTTCTGAAAATGGAACCGGTAATCTATAAAACACTCCATGTTTAGTAAAAAAATCTGTATCCGATACTCCATCAATTAGCTGGTCGTTATTATCTCTGGGAATTTGCTGGCTTGGTAACAGCGTTTTACCATAAATAAACCAATTATGCATATCTTTTCGACTAGATGACGTACTGAATAACTGTTTTGAATATTTTGGTAATTTAACTATCTCTTCTTTGACTATACTTTCAACTGCTGCATTCGGGTTACTAATTCCAGTAGACCCTTCTATGTTTGAGGACCAAATAGGACCTAATGTTTTGCTTTTATTTAATTCTGATATTACATGATTTTTTACATACTCTATGTACACAGGTGAAGAAACAACCTGCTCAATATCCCAAACGGAAAATGCAAGACCACCCTTTAACATAATATCTATCAGGCAAGTTCTAATAAAGGCCTTAATAGAAATACTGGTAATTGCTTTGTCAAATGGCTCTAGTTTATTAATCCCTCTTTCATAAAAAGAATTTTCTGGCTTTTTCATTTCTGCCATAACTTCTGAGAGTGCATCTCCTACTATAACGTCATCAAATGATAATATAGACCCTGCCTCTAGTGAATACCTATTTGTGACACAAACGGAACTTCCCCTACCTCTCTTGACTATAGGCCGGCCAGACACCCGGGTTTCCAGTTCATCAGAATATGTTTCATCAAAAAGTGGAGAGGTTTCTAAACATTCAGTCAGCTGTTTGAAAATATTAGAAGTTATCTCACTATAAACAACATTCTTGAACATATTCTTCATTTGTGAAGATCTCATGCCTGAATTCATTATAATAGTTCCAATTTCATCCGGCAGTGACTGCATAACAGAGGTTAATTTTTCAGCAAAAGCCTCCCTTCTCGCTATTCTTCCTGACGCTCCCCTGTAATTATTTTCAGTGATCGATTCTGGCATGGAGTCACAAAATCTAAATATTTTTCTGTAAGATTCATCACTACCATCTAAACGATCTGGAGATCTCTGGTCTGGGTTTGATGTCGTAGCAGGACTAGATGGTTTCCATGGTCGAGTAAGGTCAAACTGAGGACCCAAACCTAACTGAATATCTGAGTCTATTACGATGTTATATCTATCATGCGTTCCTCCAGGTGATTCATATTCTACCATCTTTATCGATGGTCTATAAGGGCCCTGTCCAAAGGTCATGCCGATGAACGCATCCTTATTTCTGCTTTCTAATGATTGAAACGAAAGATTTAAATTTTCTCCAACTGATGGGTGCAAATCTCCGATTAAAGAAAAAATAGATTTAAGAGCTGGTAACAATTCCATAGTCACATTCGGGTTCATATTTTGTAATTCCTGTACAACTATTGAGCTTAAATGTTCGACTCTAGCTGATGCTATTTCTAAAATTAGTGGATTATCATTATATAGCTTATCAGCTTTCCGCTCACTAGAAAGATCGTCAATTTGATCGAACTCTATCTTCATATCTTGATCTTGATCAAGAAGTAGTTTTTTAAGAAGGGTTTGTCCGTGACTCTTAAGAAAGCCCGCGGGAAGTCTTGGGTCAAGATACTGCAATTCATCGCTGATTGCTTCAAATCCATAATTGTTTCCTAAAACATATTCATATATGTGTGGGGGGAATTCCAGCCCGGGGACGACTTGTGTTGCTCCCTCAACCTGAACTTCTCCCAAATTAAACGTTAACTTTTCTCTATTATTGAGGCGGTGAGGTTTTAAATATAGGTCCTTTCTCAATATAGAGTCTTGCGGTTGTTCCGAAAGCTCTTTTTTTGAATCCCTAGTTGCTTGTATAAAGTCCTGATATGGAACTTTAACCTCGCGGCCTTCTTCATTAACATAATATCTGACATGATAATAATCATATTCTGGATCTATTGTGTTTTGATTTTCACTATACTTTGGAACTCTTTCTGTTTCAAAGAGAGTGAACAATTTTCTAACTAAGCTAGGGTTGATTGTCACATTTCCACTTGATTGATATCCTGTAAATTCTTCAGAAGGATTTATTGCCATCGCTTCTTGAGGAATACTTTCATACGCAGACCTAAAAGTTTCTGGTGTCTTTATTCCGTAAACTACCATTGCTTCTTCTAGAATTTTTATTCTCTCAACCATTGCTGGTAAGATTATATTTTGCAAAATGTGCTTGTTGCACATTTTGTAATGAATACCTTCATAAATACCTGCTCTATCAGAAAGTGTTCTAACAATCTTCATATACAATTGACGGTTCATCTTATTTCTTTGTCCGTCTAAAAGATTTAGATAAGCATCCCTTTGAGGTGATGAAACACATATTGTTTGATAATTGTCTCCACGAACAGTACGAGGATCTGATGATTCTAACCTAGCAAAAGCTTTTTGATAATAATAAACTGAATCTTGTCCTGACTGCTTAGCAAGAAGGTTTAAGTAATCACCATGATGGGCACTAAGGTATACCGACGGTAAAAATTGCTTTATTGTTCTAGGTATACTAAAAAAAGTTTTGGCCGGAACTAGCGTATGTCGATGCTCCCAGAACGGTGATCCTTCAGGAGACTGTGCCGTAGATCCAAATCCACCTATACTATAGTCGTCATCTCGGCCTTCTAGCATTGGACTACATGTGTGCCTTCTTCTACTATACACTATGAGTGTTGGAGAATTTGTATCTACTGGCCTGTCCTCTCCAGACGGAGGTCGACCGGTTCGCAGGAGTGGCGGCACAACGTCGCCACCGGTTGGTTTGGGTTCATCTCCGGTGGCGCGTTCCATAGCTAGCCATGGCGGTGAGTTATCCACCAAATCCTCTAAAATATACTCGGCAATCGTCGATTGTACTTGTATATTACCGTCTCCTGTTAGAGGGTTGTAAAAATTAACTGGTATTGTAGATTTTTTGGAAAAATCAAAAAATGTTGAATTTGCAAATGTTTCAATTCCACTTTTATACCAAGGTCTCTGATCATAGTTGTTTGTATTTTGATTTGAACTTAAATTATCCCATCTTCTGTACTGAAATTCAGCGTAATTATTATCTATATTTAAAAAGTTATCCAAATCTTTGTGCTTTATTCTTCTAGAATAATTGTTTTTTGGTAAATTAAAGAAGTTTTTCAAGCTGGTCGCGGAGGCTTCGGTTGGCGCTACGCGGAAATATGGCCCAGTCTCGTCTGTAATAGGTATGTCTGTTTCATTGATCAATATTGATTGATGAAAAGGATGACCTGTCGATAGTGTAACCGATGGGCTTGTTTCCTGAGGAGTGTAATTCGCATGAGATAATACACCTATTCTTTCTCCGGCTTCTATTTTATACATTTCTCCGTATGGCACACCCTGCATACAGAAGAGATCTATTCCAAATTCTGAATTTACTGGGTATACATAATCTGTATAGTCTTCTCCCGGGACCTTACACATATCTACTATTAGATGACCCACGCTCGGGTTTGCGTTCATATTTAGGTGGCGACCAGTGGTAACATCCTCGTACTCAGCGACTGTCTGAATATGAACGCGACCGTGCCCTATCTGATTAGGGTGAGAGATTGCACGACCATCATTGGGGTGGCCATAAATAAATCGAGGATAAACAAGATCCGAAAAACGATCTAGATCGGAATTGCCGGCGATCAGATCGGAATATAAGCTAACATTCATTTCCGCCATATTTGTAATAAAATCATCGGGATACGATTTCATAAAATCTCTAAAATTATCAGGAAGATAAAGATCATAACCTAAAGCCAAATCATTCGTGCCGCCGGCGGTTGAAGATCTTCTGTAAACATCTAAGTTTGATAATATTCTTGAATCTTTGCAAAAATCTTTTCTAGGTAGGAATTCCCATCCCGTTGATGAATCTACCAAAAACAACGGAGACCCCTTTATATCTCCAAAAATGTTATGACGGGTTCTAAATTTAACCTGAGTTCCAAGTTCTGGGTCGGTAATTACATCCGTTTTTAATATGTCTGATTGTCTTCCCCACCTTGTTGACGGGGAAATGTCGTCATGGTAAAAGAAATTTATTACATTATCTAACATATCATCTATTCTAGATTCTGGGTCTCTATTTTCATAATTTCTTAGTGAAAGAATTTTTGGATGTTTATACTTTGTGTAATATGTTTTATTATTTTTTGGATTGATAGTTCCCCTAGAAGAATTACTAAAACCTAAACTATGCTCTGATATTTCTGTATATTCATCACTAAAAGTTATTAATTCCAGGTCATTTGAGAAGGAAACACCGTCTAGCATTACAAATAAATCTTCTATGAAGCCTCCGTCAAATTCAGCTGCGTTTACTCCGGGGGATTCTTTGTATTCATTTATTTGCTCAAAAGTTTCATCAGAATCCCAAGTATTGTACCAGGATGTGTTTCTTAAATATCTTATCAACTTTTGTTGCTCTTTTATAAAATAATATACATGCCCTGTCCCAAGACCAGGCCTATCAGACCCCGCTCGGATGGACAACTCTTCCGATATTTCATCATACAAAGCTCTAAGTTCGATATTTGAAAGATCAATTTGCCACATTTTCTGTCTATAGTCCCCTAAGGCATTTAAAACAATAGCTCGATTATTGTAAGTGGCGTCCATATCATAAGCTGCAACAGAATCATGACCGCCAAGATCAAATCCTGAGTTTTGTCCAATACTGGCAAATGACATACTTTTTTCATTTGAAAAAATTATATCTTGAAACCAATATTGTGCAGAGTTAAATGGCATGTTTCCAAATTTTTCAAAAATAGTAAATGCAGAAAAGATCTGCTTTATTTTTAATGTTCTTTTTATTTCTTTTTTTATTAACTTTTCTATTAGCTGTTGGTTTTCTGCTCGAACTTGTTCATTATTTAAATCGCGGCTGTTTAATAAAAATCTAAAATCTTCATGAGGTAAGCTTTCATTCCCAGCTGCTATTAGGGACCAATCTCCTAGTCCAGATGACATAGCCCTGTCTCTTAGTCCTGAGCGCTCCATATTCGTAAGAGGGTCTCCAGAGTTATCATTTAATTGAATCCCCTCTGTATAATTTTTTAATTGCTCAAGCGCGGTCTCAAGTCTAAGAGTGCTTTGGTAATTGTAGTTTCTTTCTCCGGCTGCGGGCATTCTTGATGTTTGTACTCTCATCGAGGCGACGTAATTTGACAATGCTGTAACATATGTTGATTTTGCCGGCAAGAACATACTAATGGCTGCTGCGGCGATTTGATCTTTTAAACTGTCTGGCATCGCAGAAATTATTAAATCTTGTGATAGTATTGTCTGACCAGGATTTAAACCTAAAGATCCGGCAGTTGTTTGAAATTCAGAAGGCAAAGCTGACTGTAAATTCATCCCTGAAAGTGCGTCTAGTTGTCTTTTTTTATCTTCTAAATTGTCTCTTGCTATCTTAATTACTTCTTCTATTTCTGAATCTGTTAGTGTAGAGTCCTGAGTCATTATTCTATTTCTGATTGCTCTTAGATTGTCTATTAAGTCATAGCATTTTTCATCAGGCTCCACTTGTAGTAGTGTTGGGGATTCTGATTCCCCACTTATCCTATCTGCAGTTGGCAAGGAAGCCAAGGCTTCGCATATTTCTACTGGAGTGTAAGTACCAATAACACCAAAGTAATTGACAATATCATCATCTGATACTAAGTCTTCTTGTAAGCCGGCCTTTTCTACTAGTCTTCTTATGATAAGCATCCCCGCATCATCTAGGCGGCGGCCCTCAAGAAGATGGCATAGTTCACGGCCGGTAGTTATTTGTGCGGTATCATCAAACAATTGTTTAGCTTTATCTTCGTTCCCAGCTGCAATGCCGGTGTTAGTAAGAGCTGAGGTCAGTGCTTCATTCATTAAAGGAGTTGCCGAAGATCCTGCTGCTATAAATTCTTCCAGTTGTTCTTCACAGAATGGAATCGCTAATTTATCAATTATAGTTCTAACGAAAGTGCATAATATTCTTATTAATATTTCTTTAAATTTTTCTGTTAGAAATTTCCACAACATCATATAATACCCAATTATAGGAATTGAAGGTATTGGCGGAAGATATAAGCTTGGTAGTTTAAATTGAAAAGCTGGGAGCTTCATACATTTTAAATAATCACATAACAGTGCTTTCAAATCTACCTTATCAATAAACTCTTTATACAATTTTTCTAGTGTACAAAGTTTACCAAAAGCTTTTAAAGCCTCTTCTTCATCGAATTCTGTTTTTAAACTATTTTCTAAATTTTTTCCAGAGGTTTCTATCCAGGACTTTACAGGGTCTAATATATTTTCTTTTGCCCAATCATGAAAAGCATCAGAAAATTCAGGCTCGTCTGATAAGTCAACCTTTAATCCTGATGTGTAGTTTCCTACCAGGGCGATCGCGATGCCCTTTTCAGAGTCTATGCCCAAATCAGCACAGGAGTTTCTCTTGTCTTGCCAAAAAGATTTTACAAATCCAGAGAAACTATCAGGAAAAGGATTTGTCATCCTCTCAAGATTGCTTAAGTAGTTCACAGTTCTTGGTCTAGAAAGGGAGTCAAACTTTTTTATAATTTTTATATTTTCGTCATAAAGCCCATCTAGCAGCATTATATTTGACCATGGCTTACTGCTGTTTTCATCAAAATAAACTCGTATTGAAATTATCCTTTTGCCCTCCTTAGGGCCAAGACGGTCTTTAGATTTAACAGGAGCAAAAGATAATTCAACTTGCACATCATCATCTGAAGAATTAGCTAAAAAGTCCATCCATTGTCCCCTACCTGAACTTGGAACCTCTAAATCTAAAATTTTTGGGTTTACTATGAAGTTTTCAAATTGTGATATAAAAGTCTTTAATATCTGAGACTCTTTAGCTGCATTAAAATCACTACCTTGAACAAACTTTATATTTTTTCTTTTTATAGTTTTATCTGTTTCTAGGATATCTTGAGCTGCTACGTCAATTCTTTCTTTAAATTTTGACCAAGACATTCGTATTGTATTAAACTGATTTGCTATTTTATCTCTCACCTCTTTCATATTCTTTGGAGGTTTTGATACATCTGATAAAATATCGTTTAAATCTTCAGAAGCGGTATCTAAAATTCCGGACAGTTCCCCCAGAGAAGATCCAGCATTAGTAAGCACGGAAATGGCTTTTTTAGTATATTCATAATCATCCGAAATTCCATTTAATCCATATAAAGATTCAAATGCCTTATTCATATTTAGTGGACCATAAATACCTAAATCTACTATTGTTGTATCTTGCTCTATATTGGACCTAGGGGCCGGAGGGCCCGGGTCGACTGCAGGATCCGTCCTTCTTCTCGCTTTTTCCATTTTATTTTGCAATGCGCGTCGGAGCTGCCTTCTCCTCTTCAAAGAGTGATTTCTATATTCTTCCACAGTCCTTAAAGACTGTTCAGGGTTTTCGTTTTCACAAATTTCTAAGTTGTTTATTTCTGACCTTTGGACTGATTCAGAATCGATTAATCGCTCAGCGGCGGCGGAAGCATTTATAATTTGTACCTCTTCGATAATATTATCTCCGTAGATTATATGTTCTAGTTTCTCCCTATTGAACAATACCAAAGCGCGATACTTAAGCCCGGGGCGCATTGGGGGTGTCCTGTATTCTACAAATTTTGCTAATGGATCTCGGTCGTCCTTATCTAAGATTCTCCAAGACTGAGCGACTCTGGGCGTGGCTATGCTTGATATAATTGGCTCTGTAGAGATGACCCAAAAATCTAATTTACTAAGACCTTCTCCAGAAAGTATCTGCTGTTCTTCGCTTTCATAAGTTCTTATTTTTGTTTTTGTTTCTCTAATTTTTTCTTTGATTTTTAATATTGTGGCGTCGGTGTTTTCTCCCAAATTAGAGGTATTATCAATATTTAATTTTTGATTTAATCTCTTTAATGAGTCAGACAAAAGTTCTAGTTTTATTTTAACTGATCTATATTTAGGACTATTCTTGATCCTTTCTTGACTAATTGCTAGAGGGTATACCATAGAGTGGTCAGGAAAATCGTTCTCTTTGATACCATATGTGTTTAAAAATGTATTATCATTATTTAAAAAATTCCATATCTTTGGTTTATTGTAAAAATCCAAAACTTTTTCTAAAGCTAAATCTTCAATTTTTTTGTGCTCTTCTGTAGTATTTGAAGGCACTGGTCCCTGGGATGATAATTCAAACTCTGTTTCGTAAAAAAGGCCGATTGTTTGCTCATCTATAACAAATGGATCTTCTTGGGAAAAAGGATCTGGATAGAAAAATGTTTTTAGAATTTTTGACCTTTCCTCTAAATTGTCTATAGGGTTTGCTGTTATTGCCTCTTCTGGTAGGGTAAATAGAATTTTTGATGCTGCGGTTAAAACACTCTTGTTGTCCCATACTGGCTTAAAACTTATGGACCTGTATGCAACTGAATCGTTCCCTGAATCTGGTGTTGAGGTCCATTTTGATGAGGCCCCTCTCTGTGTTTTATACTCTCTGAGTTGTGTGGAATCTCCAGCTCTCCAAGAAGAATTTATTCCGTCAAATAGATACCCCTCTTCATCCAAATTATTTCGGCTTGTTGCCCAAAGATTTCCTAATATAGTTGATGCATTTGACTGCTCGGGAGAAGTTGGAATTAAGACATAAACTGGGACTTGTGAAGAAGTGTACACATCTTTATTATGAATAAAGCCATTTGATGATAAAAATGATTGTGGGCGCCATCCATGCATTACAGCTAGTGTTGCTTCTTCAATAATTCCAAATTCAGATTGAAAAGAGTATTCAATGTCATTAACCCTTTTGGTGACTTCTTCCTCATATGAGGTTAGAGTAATTGTCTCTGGGCTTTTGTTGATAATTAACTCACAAAGGTCTGGTATCACTTTTGTTTCAAAAAAGTATAAACATATTAAAAATTTATTTTTTGTCTGGTATGTTCTCAGTTCTGATTGTAGCGCCAAATCAAAAGTCGAGGCTGTGTTAATATCTGTTCCTAGCCCAGTTCTACAATCAAACCAGCCAAATGCGTCAAATGGTATGCCATTCCCAGACGCGGATTCACTCATTGAAACTTTACCATCTCTGGAGATGTTATTTACAATTCCCAGTGCCATTTTTATAGCTAATATATCTATTCCGGTTTGGCCCATAGTCCTTCTACCAAAAGATATATTGTTGTTGTTTTCTCTTATTTCTATTCTATAACTCATAAAAACCTAATTTACTGTATTGTACCTGCTTAATATATAGTCAAATGCTTGAGGGCCGCAAAAATTTTGCTCATTAGATAAAGGAATATTCACAAATTTTGAGAAAAAACCATTCAATGTTGAAGATATTTCCCCAAGGGTATGAACCAATCCAGCAATTTTTCCGACCGGGTCGGGAACACTTGGGCCCGCACCATTGACGAAGATCCTGCAAGCTATGACTTTATTGTAAGCCGATTGTTCTTTCAATATTTTATCGACATGTTCGTGAAGATCCTGTATCAACTCATACATCCCCTTTAGACAGTGAACTAAATTATCCCCCAGAACCATTGGTTGTTGTTTTCCTAATCTTCCATTTCCTGCAATGATGTGCACCCCTGATCTTTCTTTTATTGTGTAGCCGTTAGAATCAATTCCGGATTCTCCATCGCCGCCGGCGACGATATAAATATTTCTTCTAGAATGCATACGTAGGCGATCTGCCTTCATTACTATTCCCGAACTTGGGAAGTTATCTATTGTATCCCCTTTGTTCAAAACTGGAACAGATGGTAAATCAAAATAGTCATCAATATCTCCCATCTGTGTTATATAGATTCTCGCGGCGTCCATAACAACTCCAGGGTGTGTTGGGCCGAGAACAGGTGGGTCGCCTGTTTCATCAGGGCTATTAACTATTAATTGTTTACCCCTTAAAGAATTAACAGGCTCTGTGCAATATAGTGGTGGATAGTTGTGAGGACGGTCTGAACTTCCGTCTATGGAACTCATATCTACTGGATATGGCGCCGCGGACCCCACTACGATATCAATTGCTCCGGCTCCCATATAATCAGAATATCCGGAGACTTCGCTCTCTCTATGTAGTGACTTTTGGAAATCTTTGAACTCTTTCTTTTTCCTTTTTCCTTTCCCAAATGGGTCCCTGTCTCTGCCAATAACTATCTTAGCATTATTATCAATTTCACCCTTATATATTCTTTCGCCGGCCCTTTTTAAAGGCAACGGCACTGGTTCTGATAAAGTTTTTCTGCCTTTTCCGTCTGAGATTTCAAACGGCTTCCAATAAACATAATTTTTTGGACCTTTAAGTGAGCCTTTTTTAAACATTTTTTTATTCCTCAAACTTCATTAAATTATCAAACCAGTAAATCCAAATTAATATGATCGTCTAATCGATCAAGTACCAGCCCCGTAGACATAGATGGAAAACTTTTTGAAAATTTTACTTTACAAAACCTGCCCCAATCAATATACTCAGCGTCCTCAGTGTATAAATACATTTTTGGATATAAACTTATTTTTAATAATTCTTTGTACCATTTTTTATTAACTTCTTTTAATTTTTTTTCAACTATATTAAATTTTTTTTGATCATCTCTTTGCTGGGCATCTGAAGCTTGTCTAAGCAGTGTCTCTATATTCTTATAAATTGACCAATCCGGAAAAGGATATAGGCCTGTGACCTCAGGGATATGAAATCTTGCCTCTACAAACTGTGCGGATGGGTGGTGATTATTTTTTCCTTGAACATTTAAAGTTTCTTTAAAAAACGCATGGTCTGTTGGATACATTGTTGAAAATTCCTGGACGAGTATTCTTCTTGAATACAGACAATATCCAAAAAACTCATCCTTCTTTATTGATTGATTTTTTGCCTTTATGTCATCAAAAACAGACCTTATGAGATCTACAGGATCTCTCATGTTATCTCTGGCGTTTATTGAATTTCTCTCCATGCCTGATATGTCAGGAGTATTAGAAATATCATTTATCGCCTTTTTGGCAAAATTTGGTAATCGATTTATATCATTCACTTTCTTCTTCTTCTTTTATCAAATCAAAAAGATGCCTTCTATCATCATCGGTCATCTCTTCATTTGATTTTTCTTTTTTTTGCAAAAGGGATGCAAGCTTCACCAACTGTTCGTTTGAGCGCTGAAGTGTTTCTAAGTATTTTGAAGCTATAAGGCCAAACTCTCTATGCCTGTCGTCTCCTGTTTGCATATATTGCAGAAGACTCATAAGCAAAGATTTGGTCGCAGCGCGGTCTTCGTCAATATTTTGCGTCGCTTTTTCAATATAGTTTTTTAAATTTTGATCTTTATTATTCATACTTTATTAATTAGAAAACAAAAAAATAATACTTTTACAATTTTGTTTTAAAAATTGCATATTTTTCTCTAAGTTT
>MDTD01168456.1_pt1 | contig 12955 bp, 11 predicted proteins | sample 811221 | NCBI WGS metagenome assembly MDTD01 (sample SAMN05326646, study PRJNA326480) | marine metagenome | isolation source: seawater | place: Pacific Ocean: South West | collected 2011 | reverse complement strand
TCCTGAAGGGAAGAGAGCGCCCATTGCGCGCCAGTTTGCCCAGAGCGAACACGCTCCTCGATAATTCCGAGGTACCGATCGAGATCCTCTCCATCGATCTTCTTTTTTGCGAGCCCTTTGCGTGCGAGAGGCAGCAAGTGATCCAAGATGAGCTCACTTGCGTTGAAGCGTTGTCCTCCAACCCAGTTGAACTGCGCCATCAAGCCGTGTCGGGCCGCGCTAAGGAAGTTGGACTTTGCATCGTCGAAATCCATGGCCGAGCGGATGTCACCGTATTCGTCGGTCAAGGCACTCATGAGTCCGAAGAAGAATGCAGCATTCGCAACCTCATCGGCCACTGTCGGCCCGGCAGGAAGAACCCGATTTTCGATTCGCAGGTGCGGTTTTCCGTTGTATATGCCGTAACAGGGCCGATTCCAGCGATAGACGGTTCCGTTGTGCAATCGTAGCGCTGTCAATTCCGGCACACCGCCTCGCTGCAGAACCTGTATGGGATGCTCATCAGGCTCCGCCGCAAGCATCACCCGAAATCGAGCCAAATCTTCGCGGAAGAGTTCGAGCACGGAGTCCTCAACCCAGTGATCTCCAAAATGGACACGAGTACGGTCACCACGACCTTTCTGAGCCGTTGAACGCGCATCGATTGATTGTTGAAAAAGAGCGATGCGTGTCTCTTTCCACAACCTGTTTTGTAAGAGGAGAGGTGAATTCACTGCAGCCGCCAACACCGGCGCAGTTACGGCCTGTGCGGCATTGTATAAACTCGCAAACTCTTTCGGAGAAACCTGGAAATGAACCTGAAAACTCGTGTTGCATGCCTCAAGAAGAATGTTGTCATGAGTGGCTTGAAGTTCATCAATCCCTTTGATGTGGGTCCGGAATGTTCCGCCACTCAACTTGAGCATGGTTTCATTGAGGCTGTGGTAACGCTCCAAGGGCGTCATGTTCTCAAGCCTCACGTCTGACATTCCGAGTGTTGGCAGAATACCAGTCAGGAGAACATCTCCTCCGTGCTGCTTCGCACTTGCGCGCGCAATCTCGACCGAACGGTGCAATTCCTTGTGTAGTCGACTTAAGCACTTCCCGCCCAGACGCGTTGGTCGGATATTGGCCTCCAGATTGAAACGTGCCAACTCGGTGGTAAACGTTCCAGGATCAAGATCGGCCAACACTTCCATCGAGATGGGAGCAGCGCTTCCGGTGGAGTCGATAAGAAACATTTCCTGCTCAACGCCGATTCGTCGCACGCCTGTCTCGAACGCTCCGCTATTCAGCATTTCTTCCATGGCGCCAAGGTCATCAAGAATCGCTCGCATGAACGCCTGAAGTTCCGCAGTTTCGCCCGCCCCCTTTACGTTTTGCTCACCCATGCTCTTTCTGTGCCCCCGAAAGCGTCTACTCTGCGACACTTAAGTTTTCGTGTTTTACCAGGCGATTTACCACCCCATGTTGGCCGCTTAGCACGCTAAAACTAATGCTGACAACGATGAATGCCAATTTTTAGCGGACTCGCTACCCAGGCAGTCCCACATTGCCGTCTAAACCTTGAAGGGTTGAGCCTACTCCAGGCTACCGGCCGTCATCCAAGCTCCGCCGTCTACGACGAGGACGTCACCGGTGATGAATCGTGCCGCATCGCTCGCAAGGAAAAGGGCTGCATCCGATATCTCCCCAATCGTCGCAAAACGACGAAGAGGTATCGCGCGCTCAATCTTATCCCGCAGTCCAGCCCCGACAAGACGCTTTACGCCCTCCGTCTCCGAGACCGGTCCAGGCGCAATGCCGTTAACGCGAATACCCGCCGGTCCCCACTCGACCGCAAGATGTCGGGTCATCGCATCGATAGCAGCCTTCGCGGCCCCAGCATGCACCTGCATGGGAACGCCGGTGTAGTGAAGCGTGGCCGAGATGTTAAGGATAACGCCACCAGTTTCTCTTAGTCCGGCCATAAATGCTGCCTTGGACACGTTATAGGTCCCAATTGTATCGATAGCCATGACCGTACGGAACGCGTTGTATGAGAGGCCGGCTGCCGGCGAAAGAAAATTCCCTGCGGCCCCATTGACCACAATGTCGAGTCCACCGAGTGTCTCCAAGCAGCGAGAGAGCGCTGCCTCGACCTGTGCTCCCTCCCTGACATCACATGCAGCGTAGGCGACGTCACCAACGCCATCCGAGCTTAAGTCCTCGGCTGCTTGGGCGAGACGTTCTTCGCTTCGACTCGTGATGAACACGTTTGCACCGTGATTGAGAAACGCCTCAGCAATTCCCTTGCAAATTCCGGAGCCGCCTCCGGTGATAAAAGCCACTTTCCCGGCCAAAAAATCGGGTCTAAAGACGCTCATGCAACCTCCTTGGACATACCAAGCGTGTGATAATCACCATGCCATAACAAGGGATATCCGAGGAGAGTCTGTGGTTCAAGAGGTCGTGTTGCGTTGTTTGGTTTGAGCGAGCCTGGTAAGAAAATGGGATGACCTTTGGACATGCCATCTTGGTGGGCATTCTGCTTACCCAGCTGATTCTTATTTTCGGGTTCGTCCTCATCGAGAGACGTCAGCCTGCGGTGACGCTTGCCTGGATCATGGCCGTCGCATTCCTGCCCGTGCTTGGGGCAATCCTTTTTCTCTTCCTTGGGCGCAGCCGGATGAATCGACATTCGGAACGCTATGAAAAGGTATCAGCCAGAATCGAGCAGGCGCTTCGCGACGCGAAGCTCCTCCACGGATTGAGTCTTTCTCGCGTCGGGCATGGACTCGATCCACGAACCACCATCATGGCGAACCTCGGAGCACATGTCGCCACACTCCCACCAATTTCAGGCAATAAGTGCGATACGTTGCTCAACGGGCCAACGGCTTATCGCCAAATGTTCCAGGCCATTAGTTCGGCGCGCCATCACGTGCATGTGCAGTTCTACATCATCAAGGCGGACGAAACAGGTTTTGCCCTTCGTGACCGTCTCGTAGAACGGGCAAAGGCAGGTGTCGAGGTTCGCGTGTTAACAGACGGCGTCGGTAGCTTCAGCCTACCCGATGAATTTTGGGACCCGCTTACCGAGGCCGGAGGACAAGCAAGCGTCTTTTCCCCGGTCAGTCTTCTTTATCGATTGAGACGGCCGGACCGCATTAACTACCGCAATCACCGGAAAATTGTCGTCGTTGACGGACGCATCGGTTTCACTGGCGGGTTAAATATCGGCGCCGAATACCTAGGACAAGATCGCAGCATTGGGAAATGGCGTGACACTCATCTTCGCATCGAGGGGAATGCAACACTCGCCTTACAACGTACTTTCGCAGAGGATTGGCTCTGGACGCGAGGAGAGATCCTGTGTGACGGCGCTTACTACCCTGTGACTTCCGAGAAAGCTCGAGATAGCTGCATGGTTCAGATTGTGGACTCAGGACCAGACAGAAGATGGACCCCCCTGAAGCGTCTGTATGTGCAAGCCATCGCCCTAGCCACAAAAAGAGTCTGGATCACCAGCCCGTACTTTATCCCAGACGCTGTCATGGAAGAGGCTTTGATTACGGCGTCGATTCGTGGGGTGGACGTCAGACTACTGCTCCCGAAGAAATCCGATCATCCCATCGTTGACCTTGCCTCGCGCTCCCATTATGGACGGCTTCTCGAGAGTAATGTCTCGATCCACGAGTATCAGAGAGGCTTTGTCCACGCAAAGACGATGGTGGTGGACGAATGGCTCGCTGCGGTTGGGTCGGCCAACATGGATATTCGCTCGTTTCACCTCAACTTCGAAGCCAGTGCACTCGTCTATAACCAGGCCTTTACGTCACGGCTGGCCGATGTGTTCGTCTCAGATTTGGAGGACTCATCCAAAGTGACCTTACGAGAACAGAAAACACTCGGTTACTGGAAATCCTTGGGACGGGGTTTCGCGAGACTACTCTCTCCTCTGCTCTAGTGGATGTACCCAATGCGAAACTCTCTCACTCTCGCTCTCGACTTTTACGGTCCGCTCCAGCAGTCCGAATCCGCTGCACGTCGCGTTGGATGGGAGTCAGATGCTCTCCATGAACTCCGCCTACGGGCGCTTTTGAACGGTGTCGGTCCTCTTGGAAGATTCGGTCGTGCCATTGATGTTGGCTGTGGCGAAGGACGACTGATTACCCTACTGAATGAGGCTGGATTCAAGGGATCCTATCGGGGCGAAGATGTTCTCCCATTCATGGTTGAGCGAGCCAAGCGAACCTTTCCGGAGAAAGAGTTTGCCGTGATGGATTCGTTTACTTCGGATGCACCCGACGCTGATCTCATACTTTGCTCCGGTACGCTCAACACCCTAACCTCCGACACGACACTCGAAACCTTGCAGGGTACCATTGAAACGTTGTGGAGCCGCTCTCGCAAGACACTGGCGTTGGACTTTGCAGTGCGCGGGAGACATCCTTCCGGCGCACAACTCTCGTGCTTCGACGTAACTGAGGTTCTGACGCTTGCACGTCGTCTTTCGCGCTGTGTTCGACTGATTGAAGACACGATTCCCGGAGAAGCAATTATGGTCCTGTCACGTACAGCGGACTCGGGTCTTGACCGTCTACCTAAAAGTGAGCATCTAGCGCTTACGAAGGCCGATCTTCACCTCCGCAATGGTGCACCGGAAGCGGCTCGACGGTACTTACTCGGCCTTAAAGGTGACAAGGCATCGCTGTTCGCTGCGTTGGCAGACGCCCAGTCAGGCCGGATTAGAGACGCTGAACAGGCCCTTACGGAACTCGCTGAATGGATGGAGGAGGCGCAGCTGCACTTGGCCCTTCTTCAAATTGCCACTCGGCGGCTGCAGAAGGGACTATCCCTACTCGAATTGTTGCGTGCGTCGAACGGAGACTTTGCTGATGCCGCCAGACACCAACTGATGATTCATGGCGAAACCGTTAGTGAAGCAGGGCTAGAAGCCTTACTGGCTGAAATCAAGGACCCGTGGATTCGTCGCGAGGCAGAGACTCTACTGAGCACGAGCGCGTAGCCCTCTCGCCTTTTTATCCCACTCCAGAGTCGCAATGGACTCGCACGTACATCCCCACGTCGCAGGTAGGGACGGGCAAATTGATGTCGCCATCACCCGATGCCCCTCCATGTTGGGATGAATGGAATCGAACGCCATATATCCGGGCTTCATGAACTGCTTAGCAAGTGCTCGAGCATCCTGCTCAAGTCGATCCAGCGCAGAATCACGGAGCGCTTTCGGAAGTCGCTTTAGCTCGGCCGCTATTCGTTTATCGTAACGTAGGCGGTGTCGAAGCCGCTTATCATTCAACGGCATCGCGTCTCGATCACGCAACTCAGAGTCGAAGATATCGACGGCAATTGTCGGTAACTCGCCCGGCTTCCATTCCATACGCTCTTTCGCATGACGCTCAAGCGCTTCTTGAGGCGTCAAACGTCCCATAATGAAATCCACAGCCAAACGTGTACGTCGCAGTGCATCAAAACCGTCCGCTCCACGCCAACGTTTCTGATTTCCCCACGGCCCTAGGCTCAATCCCACAGACTTGATTCCTGCCCGATGGGCTCTCAGGAAAATATCGCGGATATGCTTATTCGTGAGGTGGGGCGTACTCAAGCTGTTGAGTCCTCCTTGGAAGATAATCCACATTTCCTCCTCTTGTTCGGGTTTGACTCTTCGGTTCCTTATAATTTGCTTGATGAACCGCTCCTTCAATTGTCTCGCGCCGATCCGAGCCTTTGCACGGTTCACAACTTCGATCCGTGGACAAACTGCTTCGAGAAACTGGCTGTAGCTGCCACGCTGCCAAGCAGCGACGGAACCGCCCAAATTGACAACCTTCACAGGTCGGTCGGATTTTTTGAAACGCCATGTACCGACCTTTTCTGGGGTCGGCGGAGCAGCAAAAATGTGCGATGGCACCATCCATGCGCTCAGCATAAGAATTAAGGTTACAATGATCTGGGGTCGCATGATCCCTCCAACGGAAACATAGCAATCTGTTATCAGGGCTTTCTCCACCGGACAAGACAGGCGTTACCTTGTAGCGAACCCAACTGCAGCTTGATTCCATCCCACCGTCCGTTATCTTTGTGACCATGCCCACATTCGTGTCCCCTGCCCCCTCCCCTGTGAGTCGCTTCCGCTATCATGCTCGGCATCGTGGCTTGGCATTGGCACTGCAGTTGGGTGTCAGCCTGTGGCATCACCTGCTCGCCCCGGACGGCAAGCGCCCCACAAGGAGCGAGCTTCGGTCGACCAGAAAACGCTTTCTTGAGTTGCTCCAGCGAGACGTCCAAAACGTCGATGATGGGATCTATCCGGAAGAACTGCTCCACCAGTTTCCGCTTTCAGAGTACATGCGATTCATCCCCGAAGCTGCTCGGGAGTTGCTGCAAGTACGCCAGCGCAAGCGTAAGCGTCGCTCGCGTGATGTGCCCAGTGGTGTGAACTCGGACGACTACCCCCGTTACTATCTCCAGAACTTCCACTGGCAAACGGATGGTTGGCTGAGTGATGAGTCTGCACGGCTCTACGATGTTGGCGTTGAGTTTCTATTTCTCGGAACAGCCGACATCATGCGTCGAATGGCCATAAGACCCTTAGTGGAGGGCTTAGATCCACACAACGATTCGCCAAGGATTTTAGATATAGCCTGCGGGACAGGTCGCTTCATTCAACAGATACGCCGAACTCTGCCCCATGCCTCGATCGTTGGGTTGGACTTAAGTCCCAACTACGTGAGCTTTGCTCGTCAGCTGATGGCAGGAGACGAAAAAACCGACGTTGTTCGGGGTAACGCGGAATCATTGCCATTCGAGGATGCTTCTTTTGATTGCGTTTCCTCGGTGTTTCTCTTCCACGAGTTGCCCAAAGATGCTCGACGCAGAGTCATGAGAGAAGCCTTCCGGGTACTTAAACCAGGCGGACGCTTCACTGTGTGTGACTCGGCCCAACTGCGTGGCAATGATGAGATCGCCAGTGCGCTCAAGAGATTTCCAGTGATGTATCACGAACCCTTCTACAAGGGTTACCTGAAGGACGATCTCGACGTCATCATGTCTGACGTCGGGTTTGGGTCACCAAGGACCGAGACCCACCTAGTCTCGCAAGTTGCGAGTGCCTACCGTCCCGCACTAAGCGACAGGTCGTCTTGAAAGTGACGCTGCCTGACCTTGACGCCTCTTGGCAGCTAACGCTAAAAAAATAGATGTGGCACACCCTACCGACAAAGATGCGGATACACCCGAGGCAGTGCCTCCAGAAGGAGGCGGCCTAACTACGTCTAAGCTGTCCTACGATCAACTGGTCCGAACCATGCCACAGGGGAGTCCGCGGTTGGTCATCGTGGAGGGTACAACGCTGGGACGAATCATCGAACTGGGTAGAAATCCCATCACGATAGGTCGTGACCCGCGAAACACGCTCTGCTTGGATGAATCGGGCGTAAGTCGAACTCACGCCGTCGTGAAGCACCAATCCAAGGGCGTTACGGTGCAAGACATGGGTTCTAAGAACGGGACCTTCGTAAATCGCGAGCCAATTGAGGATTACGTTCTGCGGGATGGCGATATGATTCAACTGGGGAGTACAACCCTCAAATATCTATCCCAGGACAGCCCGGAGCAGTCGTATTACGAACACCTGCACCAGGCCTCCGTCGAAGACCCAGTCACAAAGATCCCTAATAGACGGTACTTCGAGGAGTTCGTTCATAGGGAGATCGCCCGGACACGTCGTTATGACAGACCTCTGGGCTTGTTGATGATCGATTTGGACCATTTCAAGAGAATCAATGACACCTACGGCCATGTGTGTGGGGATGCAATCCTCCATGATTTTGCGCACCTGGTGTCTGCGAGGCTACGCAAGAGCGAGTTCCTAGCTCGGTATGGTGGCGAGGAGTTTGCGCTAACGTTGCCGGAGACTGACATACGTGGAGCCGGAATTGTCGCAGAAAGTATCCGGCTACTAGTAGAGAAGCATACGTTCTCCTGGGAAGACCATCTTTTATCCGTCACGATCAGTATCGGAGGTGCCCTGCTAGGACCCGAAATGGGAACGGTAGGAGAGCTTGTCCAAGCGGCCGACGATGAACTGTACAAGGCGAAGCGTGGCGGGAGAAACCGCGTGTGCTTAGCAAAGGATGACTAAAGTGAGTTCAGAGCCCACAACACGCTCTCTTGGAGACAAGCTCGTGCTTCTTGTCCACTGGGCGATCATCCTCAATTTCGTCATGCAAATCATCTATGCAGCGTACATGATATTCGACGTTTTAGCCGTGGGTGATGGTGGTCCAATCGGCAATGCAGCACTCTCCGTTGACCACGAACACATGGTGACAAGACGCCTCTACGCCATCGAGTTCTGGGTAGCGATGGGCGGTTTAGCTATCTATCTCGCCATCACAGAAATTGGTCCGCGACTAAAGCGGATGCGACATGTTCCCACTCCTCCTTCGATGTAGGATTCCCCGATGAAAACGCAGCTGGTATTTGGCCTTCTCTCCCTCGGCATTTTGCTTTGGCTTAGTGCTGGACCAGCCCAGGCGGGAAAACTAGATTCGAAGTGCTCCTACAAGGGGAAAAACCTGTGGGGAAAAGTGCAGGTGGTCAAATCATTCCCAGACCTCAAGGTCCAAGTCGTTAAGTCCTTCCCGGACCTAAAGGTGAAGAAGGTGAAGAGCTTTCCAAACTCCTGCGGCAAATGGCAGTTCGTCACCTCATTTCCAGACATCAAGGTCCAACTCGTGAACTCGTTTCCGGATATCAAGATTGAATACGTGTCCTCTTTCCCGGGCGTACCCTAGCATGCACCGTGTATTCGTGAACGGCGAAGAGGGTGGCCGCATTGCCCCTGACGATCCTGGCCTGCTTCTGGGACTAACCGTTTTCGAGACGATGCGTACGTACCACGGTGTTCCCTTCAGGATGGATAAGCATCTACGGCGCATGTCAGCATCCGCGAAGAGCATGGACATTTCGATAGACGACGTTCAGAAAATTGCCGAGGACGTCCTTGATACACTGGAGCGCTGTAGTCCGGACACCGATGTGCGGATTCGGCTAACATTCACCGCCGGGGGGAGCCAAATCATCGACGTAAGCTCCCTCGACACCGATAAGGTCGGCCGCAGCCTTAGCGTCGGTACGCTGGAATGGAATCCACCGTCTTATCTACCCGGTATAATCAAGCACGGAAGCCGGGCAAGCTGGGTGATGGCGTCACGAGATCAAGGTGTACCTGAGGTTCTGCTGGTAGACTCCAAAGGCAATATTCTCGAAGCAAGTCGTTCCAATGTCTTTGCCGTGAGAAACGGGGTCATACTGACCCCTGAGCACGATTCACGATTTCTTCAGGGTGTGACACGAGGTGCCCTTATAGAGGCGGCCTCCAGAGCAAACCTTAAACTCCGGGAAACACACCTCCCCCTTCACGAGCGGTACGATGAACTCTACCTATCCTCTACCCTGAAGCAACTCGCACCAGTCGAATGCATCTCGAACCAACCGGCTCCTGGTGGAGGGCCCGTGGGTGAAGCCTTGCGAGAGGCGTTCCTTGCCTTGGTCGACCAAGAAACGGCCAACGCCTAGGTGGCGCTCTCCTGAACTGGCGCCATTCGGTCAAAAGAGCGCGTCTCCTCCTTGCACCTATCGGCTTGGTTACCTAGTATCTTTCATACGACGCGAGGTGTTTTATGAACCTAAGAAACTTTTCAAGAGGGATAATCAACCTCTTGTGTGCATTCACGCTCATCGTGGCACTACCCGGCTGTGTCGCCTCTGACGACAGCGGCGGAGGAGACGGAGGGGGAGGACAAACAGTCACCGACCCCAAGGACGTCGTGTGGGATGCCAGCATGTCTAAAGATGACCTCGTCGTTATCTTGCTGGATATGGGGATCTCCTTACCCCCTGACGCGAGCAAGGCCGAGGTTGTCGCCACGCTCGAGCAAGAAACCGGCTGCGGCTGTTTTGGGGCGACATGTGGAACAGGCTACTGCGGACATGAGTGCGGTGGTTGTGAAACCGATAAAGGCGAAGCGTGCTACGCAGGAAGTTGCGTACAGGCAGCAAGCTGTCCCGAAATGGAACTGAACGCTGCAGAAGCCTCGGCATTGATTCAAATACAGATTGAGGCCGAGACACAACGTTTCCGTTATGAGGCCGCGTTGGAGGGAAAGAACCTCGAAGTTCTCCGCGTGATGAGCAATACAACAACCGCAGATTCTATCGGGCCAGGCACCTACGACCTCCGGCTCTTTGATGCCTCCGCCTGCGAACTCTGCGTTCGTGCTTACCGCGAGTGCGTCGATGGCGTATGCGGGGATACGTACGTAGCCACGGCTGGAAAGCTCGTCATCGAAAAGGGCGTCACTGGATCCAACTTCGTCGGTTCCGTTTCTGAACTACTTTTCGAACAGGCCTATGAAGACCCAAAAACAGGCAACGTCTACGTACTCACCCACAGCGCTGTGAAGCGTCATTGTGTCGGCAGTATGACGCTCGACAGTGCGATCAAAGAGAGCATCATCGAACCGTCCGACTGCAATCCAGAAGGCGATGGTGTCACCATCGGCTCTGCAATCGGAGACTTCCAGGCCCAGAACTGCCTTGGTGAAACGGTGAGCCTGCACGGTGGTTGCGGCTCCAAAGCGTTTTGGGTGGTGGCGGCCGCCGGATGGTGAGGCGCCTGTCCCAGCCACCTCGGCGAGGTGGCAAACGCATACAAAGACAAGCAAATCGAAGGACTAGACATTCTTGGTGTATTGAGTGAGGACGCTCAGGGCGGTGTTCCGACTCCGGAATACTGTAAGCAGTACGCAGAGGCAGCTGGTTTCCCCCCCGAAAAGATGATCATCGATAACGGATTTGAGAAGCTCTTCGGTGTCATGGCGAATGGCGGAAACGGAGGTATTGGGCTTCCGTGGGACGGCGTTCTCAACGGAAATGGGATGATTTACGTCTACAACTCCGAGCAAGGACAAACAAGCCCAGCCGCAGCGGTAGACGACCTACTCAACGACGCCCTTTAGAGAAATAGTCTCCGACTTTGTTATTCTTGGTTAGGCGCTTTCTTCTTCGACTGAAGACGGCTCGATCGGTCTCGCCTCACTGCCTATTTGAGGGTCTGAGTGTCCATCTGCCTCCGTGGACTCTATAGTTCCTGTTCAGAATAAGAGGGGCCGGCCGACGTCTGCGAAGGACACGAAGGGATCCCTACGGTTAAGTGTCTATGCAGATGGAAACGGGCAAAGAGCGGTTGCCTGCTGCCTCTTCCATAGAGCCCTTGACGTAACATGCGTAATCCCTTGTCAGTCGCATGTTGAATGGCCGGTAAGGCCTTTGGAACTGGGTGTTTGATGCGGTTTCCCATCGTTTAAAGAATCGCGGTCGCTAACATCGACAGCGACAGGCCTTCCTGGAACCTTGTAGGTTGCTTAGGAATATTGGCGCATGCTGTCGGCTCGTCACTGAGCCTCGACAAAAAAAAGGCCGGAGCGGTTGCTCCGGCCTTTCCTACGGGTTGAGTTGGACGCCTAGTAGTCCATCTCGCGTCGGAATGCGAGCCACATGTAAACTAGACCTAGGAGGAATCCGAGTCCCCATCCGTTTAATCCGGCGCTCGTGCCTGCGGAGCATCCACCGTCCGCAGAACCAGTTTCGCCATCGACGCTTGGTAGACCCATTCCCGGCGTGGAACCCGTGTTAGGGTCGATGCAGGTACCTGGGTCGTCAATCGAACCATTGCAATCGTTGTCGAAGTTGTCTCCGCAAACCTCGGGAGCAGGGAGACGAGCAGAGCACATGCTCCAGACGCCTGCTACGCACTCTTCGATACCAGTGCCGCAATCGGTGGCACAAGCGCGTGTAAGACCTTCGTCTACCTGGCCGTCACAGTCGTTGTCGACACCGTCACACAGCTCGAGCTCCGGAAGCGCGGAGCACTGTGTCCAGGCACCATTGACGCAGGTTTCAGCACCCTCACCGCAAGCCGTGTCGCACTTTCGGATGATTCCGTCGTCGATTTCGCCATTGCAGTCGTTGTCCTTTCCGTCACAGATTTCTTCAACAGGATCTGTGCTGCAGCCACCCCAGATGCCGTTCTTGCAGGTCTGAGTTCCGACACCGCATGCTGTCTGGCATGGCTGGACAAGGTTTTCGTCCACATTACCGTCGCAATCGTTGTCGAGATTGTCGCATACCTCATCGAGAGGCGCCTTGTCGCAAGGGCCCCACTCTCCGTTGATGCATGCCTTCATGCCTTCACCACATACGCTTCCGCAGTAGTCGTAGAGCTGCTCGTCGACCTTTCCATCACAGTCATTGTCAAGGCCGTCACAGAGGCTTTCCTTCTTCTCATAAATCTCGGGAAGTGCGCACTCCCACTTACCGCCGGAACATACCGTCTGACCTTGGCTGCAAACGCCTACTTGCTGACATACGGAGTAAGGTGGAACGTCGTCGTCGTAGCACTCGATCTCTACAGGAGGTACAAACTCGAGGCCGGTTACTGCGACACTCAAACTGTCCCAACCGTCGAACCACCAGTCGTTGATTTCGCGGAAGTAGCCACCAATATCAACCTTGTCCACCTTGACCGTTTCGCCCTGTGGCGCCTGAATTACAACGAAGTACTCATGGTATGCTGAGTCGTTGTTTAGCGTTCCGTCTTTGAGAACGGCCATGTGCCACTTCATGTGCTGCGCACCGCCCTGGACGAGCATCTGCCACTTGTAGAGCGTAACGGAGTACTTGCTCTTCACCGAGTAGTTGGAGTTGAAGTAACCCTTCGCCTGGATGTTTGCTTCTGCAGTCGCATCTGCAAGGAAACCACCTTCCTTAAACTCGGCCTTTCCCTTCGCTCCACCTTCACCAGTGATGCTGGAGTCAAACCCAGCGGAGTAGCCTTGAGAAATCTCAACCGTCTTAACCGGCTCCCATTGGTAATTCTGGAATGGAACACTCCAGTCCCAGCGAATCG
>MDTD01101110.1_pt1 | contig 12955 bp, 7 predicted proteins | sample 811221 | NCBI WGS metagenome assembly MDTD01 (sample SAMN05326646, study PRJNA326480) | marine metagenome | isolation source: seawater | place: Pacific Ocean: South West | collected 2011 | reverse complement strand
TTTGTCTTTTCTGCGCTACGCAGATCCGGCGGCCGGGTGCGTCCACGACACCCATGAGCGCCATTAGAATCAACGGCATACGGGTGGGGCACCAGATGTTCCATTGCCGGCAGTACCCGGAAGGATCGGCATCCGGTGATCTGCTGACGCACAGCCTTGCCCGTAACAAATTAAACCTGCCCTGTATCGGGCTGGAACACACTGATTTCGGCCATGCCCTGTCATGCTGTCTTGAAGGAGAGGTGCCTTCAGGTCACCCCGAGCAGGCGGTGTGCATGATCTCCGTATACCCCCACGGTTCCAAATCCGCGACCCTGGGATATCTGCTGGCCCTTTTCGGCCGACATGGCATCCCTTTTTTATACATGGTCTCCTCCAATGCCATGATATCCTTTGTGGTGAATCAAGCGGAAAAAGCCCGGGTCCTGACCATGCTGGAGCAGACCTTTGATCTGCCCCCCACCCACACCCCTTACGAACCGTCATTCCAGGAAGAAACCGTTGAATTTGTGAAGAAACGCTACCAGGAAACCCGTGCGTACTTCCAGGAAAAGCGGATTAAAACCTATGGGTTTTCCCTGGCTTCGGGCCTGGAATTGATTTGTGTCTCCTGCGGCCGGGACGGGCTTGAGGTTGCTGGAACCGCCATCCAGGACCTGGATGCCAGGTTTGATTTTGGCATGGCCATGGTTCATGGGGAAACCTGCCACTTTTACTGTCTTACCCGGGCCGAGACAAAAGTTTCACTGCCGGCGGAACAGTCCACCGCGTTCCGGGTTGAATCGGGCACTGCAGATCTGGTGACCTTTCACGGCCCCCATTTCGGCGACCGGTTCGGCATCTTCAATGCCGCCGCAGTCTGCCTGGATGTGGCCGGCCTTGATCTGACACTTGCCGGATGCACCGGTGCCAGTGTCAGTCTGGTGCTACCCGAAGGGCAGGGGGAGGTGTCGCTGCCTGCCCTTGAAAAAGGATTTGAAACCCCATGACCCAAACACCTGCAACGTCGCCGGACAGCCCGGTTGACCAGTATGCCGAAGATGAACTCTTCTGGCGGACCCGGTTGTTTGATTCCCTGTCCTACCCTTCCGTAATCATTAATCCGGACCGCACCGTGGTGGGGGCCAATAAAAAATTTTTGAACATCTATGCCCTCAAGCTTACAGATATTGTGGGTAAAAAATGTTTTCATTCCTTCTTATACAAAGATACGCCCTGTGACTCCGAAGACTGCCCTATCGCCAAGGTTCTCAGGCACAAGGATGTTGAATCCTACACGGTTAAACGTCAGTACCGGTGGGAAGAGCGCGTGTTTTCTCCCATTTTTGGCGATGACGGAGAGGTGGCATATATTATTTCCAGCATCCGGGATGTCACCCGGACCAAATCCCTGGAAAACCAGCTCATCGGGGTGAAGGAGTTTATCAGCCGCGTCATCTATTCCTCGGCGTCTGCCATTGTGGCAGCGGACCGCCAGGGCAATATCGAACTGATGAACTCCGTGGCCAAAGAGCTGTTTGCCATCGGAGAGGGCAGCAAAATTTCCCATGTGGAGCAGCTTTACCCGCCGGGTAAGGCCAAAGAAATCATGCGGATGCTCAGGGACGAAAAGATCGGCGGCAAAGGGAAGCTGATCATTCCACGGACCACCATTCTCAACGCTAAAGGAAAGCGCATAGAGGTGGAGATGTCCGCGGCCATCATTTACGATGACAAGGGAGACGAGTCCGCCACCATGGCCATTTATAATGACCTCAAGGACAAGCTCAAGGTGGAGCAGGAACTTCGTATGACCCAGAAACAACTGGCCCAGTCCGAGAAAATGGCCTCCATCGGACAGCTGGCTGCCGGGGTGGCCCATGAGATCAACAATCCCCTCACCGGTGTCCTCTTTTATGCCAGTTTGCTGCTGGAGCGCAGCGACCTGGCCGATGATGCCAAAGAAGACTTGGGCTATATCGTTGAGGATGCGGAGCGGTGTCGGAACATCGTTAAAAGCCTTCTGGTGTACAGCCGGAGCACCGACTCCAATAAGAATATCGTCCAGATCAACGAGGTGGTGGAAAAGAGCCTCAAACTCATCCGCGACCAGAAAAAATTCCAGAATATACGGATCAAGCGGTATCTGGCCGACGACATGATGATGATCAATGCAGATACCAATAAATTGAACCAGGTCCTGATCAACCTGGTGATGAACGCAGCCGATGCCATCGAAGGGGAAGGCACCATCAGCCTGTATACCCACCGGGACAAGACCATCAAAAAGGTGTTCCTTGAGGTGAAAGATACGGGAAAAGGCATTCCCCACCAGAACCTGTCCAGGATTTTCGATCCTTTTTTCACCACCAAAGAGGTGGGTAAAAGTACGGGGTTGGGCCTGAGTATTGTCTATGGCATCATAGAAGAGCACGGCGGAAAGATCAGCGTGAAAAAAACCGGCACCAAAGGCACCACATTTATCATTGAGTTTCCCATGTATGTTCCTGAGCAGGACGGGATGGCCTTTTGCCCTTCGGGCGGCGGTGACGGCGACACGATTTATTAATGAAACACCTAACGATATTTCAGAAAAGATTGATATAATGCACGACATAAGTTCCAACGGCAGCCACCCCTCGGACCCCATCATCCAGGGGGAGCCGGTTTCCCTAAAGCAGATGGTTGAGGATGTCTTTTTTACCCCCAGGGTCCTTGTGGTAGACGACGAAAAACGGATCAGGCATGCCTGCAGGCGGATGCTGGTTTCCGAGGGCTGCGAAGTAAAAGAGGCGTCCAACGGCCGTGACGGTCTTGAGATGATCAATGCGTCCCACTATGACATTGTTTTGCTTGACCTGATGATGCCCGGGATTTCTGGAATGGAGGTGCTTTCCCAGATCAAAGCCCATCATCCGGATACCGTGATCATCGTCATTACCGGATACGCTACCCTTGAACACTCCATCGAAACCATGAAGAAGGGGGCATTCGATTTTCTGTCCAAGCCCTTCAGTCCCCAGGAACTGCGGGTGATCATTACAAAGGCTCTGGAATTCATCCGGACCCTCCAGGACATCTCCACGGAAAAGTCCCGGATGCGCGTGATGATAGATACCTTAAGGGACGGGGTGCTGACCACGGATCACCAGAAAAGAATCGCGCTTGCAAATCCTGCGTTTTTAAGGATGATCGGGGTGAGACAGCGCAAGGTCATCGGACAGGATATCGCCAAGGTCATCCAGGAACCGGTCATCCTCTCCATGATTGAAGAGGCCAACAACCAGCCGGAAGGGGCTCACGCTGAACTGACGGAGGAAATCACCATCCCTGCGGGCAATGATCAGGATGATATCATCATCGGCATCCGCTGTATCCCGTTTCGGGACCGCCTCAACCGGAACCTTGGCACTGTTACCATGTTCCATGACATCACAGCCTTAAAGAAACATGACCAGATCAAATCCGATTTTGTTTCCATGGTGGCCCACGAGATCAAAAGCCCTCTAAATTCCATTCTTATGCAGCTCAAGGTGGTGCAGGACGGCCTGGCAGGTGATCTGACCGACAAACAAAAAGAAATCCTTGAACGCAGTTCTCTCAAGCTGACTTCGCTCACCGAACTTGCAACCGAACTTCTGGATTTGTCAAAAATTGAATCCGGGCTGATCAACCAGGACAGGGAAGCCCTGACCCCCTGCGAGCTGATTCGGGAGCATGTGGCCCTGTACCAGGACCGGGCCGGGGAGAAGAACATCACCCTGACAGCCCGGGACGGCGGAGATGATATCACGGTCATGGCCAACCGGAACAATATGGAAGAGGTACTGTCCAACCTGATTTCAAACGCCATCCGCTACACCCCGGACCAGGGGTGTGTGGATGTCTGGGTGGAACAGGATGATGACACTGTGCGCCTCCATGTGAAAGATACAGGTTTTGGCATCCCCAAAGAGAACCTGGACCAGATCTGGGACAAGTTTTTCCGTGTGAAAAATGAAAAGACACGGTTTATCAACGGCACGGGGTTAGGCCTTGCCATTGTCAAACGCATTGTGGACGCCCACCACGGGGAGATTCTGGTGGATTCCGAAGTGGACAAGGGGACCGAGTTCACGGTGTGCCTGCCCAAGGCGGACTATCATATTTAGGCCTATGGCCTAAAAAAACAATTTCTTTTGCCAGGGTATTGGTGTTGCCAAATGGCCGGGAAACTGGCAGAATGGCATATCTGTGTAGGAACATACCGATACGGTATCCAAGGATTTCCCGTGGGGAAAATATCCTGTTTCACCGATCCGTTTTTATTCTTTTTTTGTTTGCTTTAATGTTCACAACCCCAACATGAAGGAGGAAAAATTATGTTTTGCTTCCAGTGTCAGGAAACGGCAAGGGGAACCGGCTGCACTGTCCGGGGCGTCTGCGGCAAAGAAGAGATAACGGCAAACCTTCAGGATCTTATTATTTTTCACTGCAAGGGGATCGCCGTTCTGGCCAAAACGGGAAAGGCGGTTGGGATCGACCGCATTGAAAAAGCAGGTCAGGTCATCACCCATGCCCTGTTTACCACCATTACCAATGCCAACTTTGACAATGAAGCGCTGGTGGCGTGCGTCAAATTCATCCAGTCCTTTAAACAGGGCCTGCTTTCATCTCTGGGGAGCCAACTTCCCGAAGGGATTCATGACTCCGCACTGTATTTAAGCGACGATGAGGCCGGGTTCGATGAAAAAGCAAAGACCGTAGGTATACTTGCAACGGAGAATGAGGATGTGCGTTCCCTGCGCGAAACCGTGGTTTTCGGATGCAAAGGAATCTCTGCCTATGCCCACCACGCTGCCATGTTGGGATTTGAGAAAAAGCAAATTTACGATCAACTGGTGGAAAGCATGGCATCGGTCACAGAAGACCTTTCCGTTGACGATATGGTCGCCATGGTGATGAAAACCGGAGAAAACGCGGTGGCTACTATGGCGCTGCTTGATGAGGCCAACACCACCACCTACGGTCATCCTGAATTGTCTGAGGTGAACCTGGGCGTGGGCACAAACCCCGGTATTCTGGTGAGCGGACACGATCTTAGGGATCTCAAGGAGCTTCTCATTCAAACCGAAGGCCAGGGCATTGATGTCTATACCCACAGCGAGATGCTTCCGGCCCACTATTATCCGGAGTTGAAAAAATATGCCCATCTGAAGGGGAACTACGGCAGTTCCTGGTGGCACCAGAATAAGGACTTTGAAAGCTTTAAGGGCGCTGTCCTCATGACCACCAACTGCGTGATTCCCGTCCGCAAAAACAATACCTATGCAGACCGCCTTTTTACCACCGGTGCTGCGGGATATCCCGGGGCAGTCCATATAGCCGACAGGCACGACGGCACTGCCAAGGATTTTTCCGCGGTGATCGCCAAGGCAAAGCAGTGTCCCCCGCCGGAAGAAATAGAAACCGGAACCATCGTGGGCGGATTTGCCCATAATCAGGTGATGGCCCTGGCGGACAAGGTGATCGAAGCGGTCAAATCGGGTGCCATAAAGCGGTTTATCGTCATGGGCGGCTGCGACGGGCGGATGAAGGACCGGTCTTACTTTACGGATGTTGCTGAACAATTACCCCGGGATACGGTGATCCTCACGGCAGGCTGTGCCAAATACCGTTACAACAAACTGGATCTGGGGGATATCGGCGGTATTCCACGGGTGCTGGATGCAGGGCAGTGCAACGATTGCTATTCACTTGCCGTGATCGCCATGAAATTAAGGGATGCTTTCGGCCTTTCGCATATCAATGAGCTGCCCCTGTCCTTTGACATCGGCTGGTACGAGCAAAAGGCCGTGGCTGTTCTTTTAGCCCTGCTTTCACTGGGGGTGAAGGGAATCCGGCTGGGGCCCACACTGCCGGCGTTTATTTCTCCCACGGTTCTAAATGTCCTGGTGGAAAAATTCGACATCAAACCCACCGGGGAAGTTGAGGCGGATATTGCCGCAATGATGGCCGGAAACTAAGCACCTGCTGACCCATCGCCGCCGTTTTGCCTTTCGGGAGAGCGGCGGCTTTTAAATTTTACTTTCCTTTTCACTCCTCTTTTTGATCCTGACGTTTCATATCAATGTACCAGTCTTGAGTCCCATAGGTGTCATCCAGGCATTGCGGGCACATCCCGTGGCTGAAAGAGGCATCGGAATGGTTTGAAATGTAGGATTCAATGTAATTCCAGTCCCCTTGATCATCTCTTATTTTTTTACAGCGGCTGCAAATGGGAAGGATCCCTTTCAAGGTTTTTATCTCTTCCAGCGCCTGTTCAAGTTTTTTCAGATATTGTTCTTTTTCGATTTCCAGCCTTTTTCTTTCGGTAATATCCCGGACAAAGATCAGGCTTGCCGGCTGATTGTCCCAGTCTATCTTTACACCGCGGACATCAACCCATATCGTATCCCCATTTTTGGTAAGGGCCCTGTGGGTGTAATTTGAAAACAGATCCTCCCCCGTTAACCTGCGGCTGGCCATGTCCGTGACAAGCGGTCTGTCTTCAGGATGTATGATATCTATGAAGGGCATATCCCGAAGTTCTTTACCGGAATAGCCTATAAGACGTTCCGTGGCCGGATTGGCCAGAATAATCGCTTTATTCTGGGTGATGAAGATCGGATCGATGGCATTGTTAAATAAGCTTTTATACTTCTGCTTATTTTTAAACAATGCGGCTTGTGCCTGCTTGAATTTTGAAATATCCCTTACCACAGCAAGAAAGCCCTCAACCCGGCCGTTATCCACATGCGGCAGGTAATGTGCCTGGAAGTGAAATGGGGTGCCATCGGGAAGCGGGATCTGGCCCTCATAATTTTGCTCTTCCCCTGAAAGGGCTGCCAGGTGCCTTAAGGCAATTTTTTCATATGCGGCTTTACCTATCACTTTTTTTGGGTGCAGGCCGATCATTTCACCCGGGGTAAGCTTGAAAAACCTGAGGTAGGACTGATTCGCAAATTCAAATACATGGTCTTTGTTTATGTAGGAGATCAGGTCCGGCAGCATGTCCAAAAGGTTTTCGAAAAAAAAGGGGGATCTTTTGAATTGTGCGATAAGTGTTTTTAGATCATCCGATGTCCATTGCGCCGTCATAGGCCCCCTTTGCTTGGCGAAATTAAAGGTTTCGCCAATGAGCACCACCCCATTGTAAAGAACAGAACGGCGACTCGTTACTGTGAATTGTAATCGTATGAAAAGATTTTAAATCAAGGTATCCAAAAAATCAATACGCTTAAACACCCACAGGGCCGGCCGGAAGATTTAAAGCCGGCTCTGTGTCATTCTGACGAAATTCAGGGTCTGCCTAGTTTAAGGTGAACCTGCCCATCAGTTCATTCAGGTGATCTGCAAGTTTGGATAATTCAGTGGCAGAGGTATTCACCTGCCCTTGCCGCCTCAATGGTGCGTTGAGCGCCAGAAGGTTGGTTTGCTCCGAGTTTGCCGCCATTTGTTGGGAAACTGCGGATAATTCGGTGGAAGATGAGGTCAAGGTCTGAATCCCCCTGAGATATCCGTGAACATCCGGGACAGGTTCTGTGCCATTAATTGAGTTTCATATTGCTTGGCATTGGGTTATACGTTTCGGCTATTATTTTTTGGTTATGAATTCTGTTTTTTGGGGTAGATACGGCAGGATATGTGCTTAAAATTTCTATAAAGCGTTTTGTGTTTTATTTCATAGTGTTATATTGGGGTTGGTCTTGTGTGATAGGGTGGGTACCCGGGGATATTCCTAAAAATAGGAATCTTATTGTTCCTGTTTCCAGGAATGGACACCCCCATGGATTTTAATATTTTTACTTGTCACGGACAGGGGAAAAAACATATATCTCAGTGTTAAACGGTAAGGACGATACTCACGACAATATCCGCAAAAGGGTCATCAGTGGAAAACGACAGCAAAGTAGAGAAAATTGAACGGCTGAACCTGGTGCTGAACGCCATCCGGGAGGTGGGACGGCTGCTGGTCATTGAAAATGACAGGACCCGGCTGATCAAGGGCATCTGCGATATTCTTGTGGACCGGCGGGGATACTACAACGCCTGGATCGGACTCTTTGACGAAGACCAGAATGTATATCTCATGGCGGACTCCGGGTTTGACGGTCGGTTTGAGGTGATGAAAGAAAAGCTTGCGGCCCGGGAATTTGCCCGGTGCATCCAAAAGACCATGGCATCCCGGGAGGTGTTTTCCGTTGAAGACCCTGTGGTGGAATGCTCGGCCTGTGTGCTGGCGGAAAATTACGTGGACCGGGGGGCCATTGCCGTGGCCCTGGCCCTGGCAGAGACCCAGTACGGCTTCATGGTATTGTCCACCCCCAAACGCCTGGCCATGGATGAGACGGAAAAGAGCATCATCAAAGAGGTGGCCGACGATATCGCCATGGGGCTTTACCGTCTGGACCTGGAAGAGGAACGGCAACTGGCTGAAAAGGCCATGGAACAGAGCCGTGCCCGGTTTAAAACTCTCATCGACAATTCCCTTAACTACATCTCCATCATCCAGGATCACGCCATCGTCCATAAGAGCCACGGCCTTAGAAAGATCCACCGTCTAATGGACCAGGTGTTTGAACCTCCCGAATTCCTGAAGGTGTACGAGGGGGACCGGGAGCGGATCAAGCAAAAGTACCTGGATCTGGCTGCCGGCAGGATTGACAGTATTGAGGCGGATTTTCAGTACTACCCGGTGCTGGACGGCAGCGAAAATGCCGAGTTGCGCTGGGCCCTGATTTCGGCCACCCGAATCGACTACCTCGGGGTGGAGTCCGTACTCACGAATATTATGGACATCACCGATTCCAAAGAGGTCCAGAGTTTTTTAAGGATCCAGGACAAGATGACATCTCTTGGGCGTGTGACAGCCGGAATCGCCCATGAAATCAGGAACCCCCTGTCCGGCATCTACATCTATCTTAAGGCCTTAAAGCAGATCTACAACCATATGGGGGACATCACCAAGGTGCTCTCCATCATTGACAAAATCGAGCTGGCCTCCAATAAGATCGAGTCCATTATCCAGCGGGTGATGGATTTTTCAAAACCCAGCCGGCCCCAGTTTGTGATGGCGGATCTCAATCATTATATTGACGAGGTGACCAAACTGACGGCCGTGACCCTGAGAAAGAGCAATATCCGCCTGGTCAAGCACCTGGCACAGGATCTTCCGGAATGCTGGGCCGAACCCCATCTGATAGAACAGGTCATCCTCAACCTGGTGACCAATGCGGCCGAGGCCATGAAAGAGATGGACGCAGATAAACGCATCGAACTGACCACCGGTTTGTCAGAGACGAAAGAGAGCATTCTCATTCGGGTCCGGGACAACGGCCCCGGTATTCCCCATGCCCATCAATCCAAGATATTTGACCCGTTTTACACCACCAAAACCAACTCCTCAGGCATCGGGCTTTCCATCTGCCACCGGATTATCCTGGATCACGGCGGCACCCTGAAATTCAACGCCGGGAGCGGGCAGGGAGCCGAGTTCCTGATCACCTTGCCTCTGAGTTCACCGGAACAGGCCCCTGAATAATATGCCGGCCGGACAGGACAATCTATGATTCAATACACCATTGCCATTGTCGATGACGAAGAAACCATCCGGGATTCCCTGGAACTTGTGCTTACTCCTGCCTATACCGTGCATCTTTACGAAGATGCAGAATCATTTTTAGCATCCCTTGACAGCAGTGTGCCGGATCTGGTGCTCATGGATATCGGCCTGCCCGTGATGAGCGGGATTGAAGCCCTGGAACGGCTCAAGGCTGACCATCCGGATGTGCCGGTGATCATGATCACGGCCTACGAGGAAATTTCCATGGTCATCAGATCAATGAAAAACGGGGCCTTTGATTTCATTCTCAAGCCCATTAATCCCGATATCCTTGAGCTGACCATCCAGAAGGCCGCCGCCTCCATCGCCCTGGTAAAGGAGGTCAAGCTGCTCCAGGAAAAATATTTGAAGGAGAATGAACCCTGCTTCATCGGTGAGAGCAAAAATATCGAGAATGTCATGGATTTTATCAACATGGTCTCTAAAAGCCCGGATACCCCCATCATGATCCTGGGGGAAACCGGAACCGGCAAGGAGTTGATCGCCAAAGCCATCCATGCCAGAAGCCCGGTATTCCAGGGGCCGTTTGTGGCGGTGAACTGCTCTGCCTTTCCCGAGGAACTGCTTGAGTCCGAGTTGTTCGGCTATGAACCCGGGGCTTTTTCCGGCGCCCGGCCCCAGGGGAAAAAGGGCTTTATCGAAGAGGCGGATAAAGGCACCTTGTTCCTGGACGAGGTGGCGGATCTGAGCCCGGCCGGCCAGGCCAAGCTGCTGCGGTTTCTTGAAAGCGGGGAGTTTTATAAAGTGGGCGGCACCCGGAAGCTGACCGTGCAGACACGGGTGGTTTCCGCCACAAACAAGGATATCGAGACGCTGGTGGAAAAAGAGAAATTTCGTAAAGACCTTTACTTCAGGCTCTGCGTGGTGCGGGCGGATATTCCCTCCTTGAACCAGCGTCCGGATGACATCCTGCCCTTAGCCAAACATTTTCTTTACGAATTCAGCCGGAAATTTGACAAAGATCTCAAGGGGTTTTCCAGCGAGGCCCAAGCGCTGCTGCTGGCCCACAATTTCACCGGAAATGTACGGGAGTTGAGAAATATTGTCGAACGCAGTGCCCTGGTGGCCCGTACAGGCTTGGTTTCTGTGGCGGATCTGGGACTTCGTTCCGGAGCTGCTTTCTGCCAGGGATCAGGGCCTGGGCAGTCTTGGGATGAAGCCACTGCTGGGAGGGATGATTGCGGTTTGCAAGATGATAGTGTTGAAATTCCGGAAGCGGGGATTCATCTTACGGATCTGCTGACAGGCATTGAGCGCAGATACATGGCCCTTGCCGTGGAAAAGGCCGGGGGCAATGAGAGCCGGGCGGCCAAGCTTTTGAACATGAACCATCATACCTTCCGGTACCGCTGGAAAAAGTTGAAAACCCAATAGGTTTAAATTCTTTGGAAGGGCGGACTCACATCGACTGCCATGAAAGCGCATTCCATGGCCAAAAAAACTTTTACTGTTTTGTTAAATAATCGTAAAACCTATATCTCATATAAAAACATAATAGGCAGGACCATTTAGACTTAAGAAAGGTCCTGCACCGTTGTCTTACCTTGTTCTCAGTGCATTTTTGAATTCTTTCATAGTGGAAGGATCACAGCAATCCGGCTGCTTGACATAAGGGGTAATATCCTTTTATACAAAAATTATTACGAAGTAAATTAGATACAATAAGGTCAAAGACTTGGGCTCCATTTCGTCTCTGCCGGTTCAGGCAAAAGCCGAAACGATGCTGTGTTGAATTGTACGAAAAAAAAATCGTAACATACAAGACAAAGGCGTTTAAAAAAGAGGGGAAAATAAAATGAAAATGAATGCCACTTCAACGAGGAAAACCAGATTTGAAAGCATCGGCACATATCTGCCGGAAAAGGTGGTTTCCACAACGGAACTGATGTCTAAAGGCGAAGCCGATTTTTTTAAGCTGGTGGATCTTCAGGAGATCACCGGTATTGAAAATCGTCATGTCCGTTCCGACTGCGAAGACTCTTACACCCTGGCCATAGATGCTGCAAAAGAGTGTCTTAAAAACTCCAAATATGAGGCGCAGGATCTGGATATCATTATCTACACCGGTATCACACAGATGAAAGGCAGTGCAAAACAATTTTTGTATGAACCTGCCATGAGCCTGTATATCAAAAACACACTCGGTGCTGAATCTGCCATGAATATCGATATCTCCAACGGGTGCGCCGGCATGCTCAACGGGGTCTATATCCTGGATGCCATGATAAAATCAGGAACGGTTCGCAACGGCATGGTGGTGGACGGCGAGTGCATCACCTCTGCGGCAGAGGCGGCGATAAAAGAGATTGACAATGTCTTTGATGAACAATTTGCTTCACTCACACTGGGTGATGCCGGAGCGGCCGTCATTCTGGACGGTGCTGCCGATGATGGGGAAGGTATTGATTTTACATATTTTCTGACCGCTGCGGAGCATGCGGAACTCTGTATCGGATTACCCAGTGAACAGGGCAACGGCATCGTTATGTATACCAAGGCAAAAGAAATCCATGATGCTGCCATAGACCTGATCGCCCCCCTGCTTGATGATGCCCTGGTCAAAAATGGAAAAGATATTGATGATTTTGACTATTACCTGGCGCACCAGACATCCACAAGAGCGCTGGCATCCGGCGGACGGCGGCTGAAAAGGCATTTTGACAGGGATATCGATTTGCTCATCAACGTCCCCCAATGCGGCAACACGGCTTCCACCACCCATTTTGTGGCCCTGCACCGGTATCTGAGAGAGAATACGGTTAAAAAAGGGACAAGGATCATGTTCGCGGCTCAGGCTTCCGGACTGGTGCTGGGGTGTGTATTGGCAACGATTGGTAATATGGAGGTTTAACAATGGGCGCGGTCATTGAAGCAAACAGAGTGGAGTTCGAATCGTATACCACACACGAACTTGTCGCCACAAAACTGGGTGCCATGGATTTTTCCGTACTTGCGGCAGAAAAGTGTATCTTGGAAGCCGGGGTTGACAAAGATGACATCGATTTGCTGATCAACATCGGTACCTACCGGGAAAAAAATATCAATGAGCCCTCCATCGCCTCATTGATTCAGAAACGGTTGAAAATCGGTCTTGATCCCTATGAAGCGAAATTCGGAAAGACCTGTTTTTCCTTTGATCTGAGAAATGGTGTGGTGGGAATGCTCTCTGCCGTCCAGGTGGCAAGTGCATTGATGCAGCAGAAAATGGTCAAACTGGCGCTTATTGTTTCCGGCGATGTTCATCCGTCAAAACGCCGGACGCCGGATTTCCCTTATACACATATGGGGTCTGCAACCCTGCTTTCCTGGTCCGACGATGAGGACAAGGGGTTT
>MDTD01123027.1_pt1 | contig 12956 bp, 14 predicted proteins | sample 811221 | NCBI WGS metagenome assembly MDTD01 (sample SAMN05326646, study PRJNA326480) | marine metagenome | isolation source: seawater | place: Pacific Ocean: South West | collected 2011 | reverse complement strand
TATTTAACGGCTGGTATATTTCTGATCTTAATTTCTTACTAGATTTTGCTACAAAGAAAAGAATCAGCACTAAATTTAACAACCCCCTACAATTACGAAGATCAAAAATACAATCAGTATTCATGTGGTTTTATTATTGGTTCTATATCAAAAAAAATACATAATTTAGACTATAATCTTAGATAGAATGAACCCTTCTATTAATGAAATTAAAGTAAAGGTCATATCCGACATTGTCTGTAACAACATATTTCGAAACTTTGAAAGTATAAGCAACAATGAATTGGATTTTAGCTTTAGCCCAGTAGATCAATTTATATCAGAAATTCTTATTGCTGGAGATGAAGACTTTTTACTAGTTCATATCTCACAATATGCATTTGGTTCATTTGGCCCCTCAAAATCGTTTCAAAAAAAAATAGATGAGATTTTCGCTCATCTTGAAGACCTTATTAAGAGATCAAATACAAAATTAGTTTTGAACACCATATTTTTTAATCATTCGTCTTTTTCCCAAGAGGAATTGGTTTTGAATAAAAAAAGAGCTATAGCAATTAATAGAATCATACTTGATTTTGTAGCAAAGCATCCTTTAGATTGCATATTGGTTGATATAGAAAACCTAATTTCATCTAACGGTTTCTTCAGCAACATTAGTTCAAGAAATTATGGAGTTATGAAATTTCCTTATTCAAAATTATTATCAAAGGCTATAAGTGAAAAATATTTTTTTCATTTTAAGAGCTACCTTTCTCCAAGAAAAAAAGTGATCTTCGTAGATGCTGATAATACTTTATGGGGAGGCATTGTTGGGGAAGACGGATTAAATGGAGTTAAGATAGGAAATGAATATCCAGGGTCTGTATATTATTATTTTCAGTCTGCATTACTTAGACTAAAAAAATCAGGGGTAGTTTTATGTCTTGTAACTAAAAATAATTATGCTGATATTGAGGAAATTTTTTCAAAGCGTGAAATGCCTTTATCGATAAAAGATTTTACTGCAATAAAAGCAAATTGGGAGCCAAAAAGTAAGAATATTGGTGACTTGCTTACAAATTTGAATGTGGGTGAGTCATCAACAATTTTTATAGATGATAATCCTTTTGAGCTTGAAGAAGTTGCGAGTGTTTTTACAGAAATCAAGTGTCAGAAATTTAGCATTACAGAATTTGATGATGTAAGGAATGTTCTATCTGAGGAACATAGTCTTTATGCTCATTTATTAACTAAAGAGGATAAAGAAAAAAGTAAGTCATATGCTCAGGAAGGAAAAAGAAAAAAACTCATGGCGAAAGCAGATAATCTTGAAGATTATTTAAAAGGCTTATTGATTAATATAACAGTTCATCTAAATGATGCCGAGTTAATACCTCGTATTTCACAGCTTTGCCAGAAAACCAACCAATTTAATTTAACAACAAAACGGCACTCTATTTCGGCAATCGAAAAATTTATGCAAAATAGCAATGTTTATGCCTTCAGCGTAAATGATAGATTTGGAGATCTTGGTGTAATAGGGACTGTGATAGTTAGTGATGGCGTTATAGATACATTTTTATTAAGCTGCAGAGCTTTTGGGAGACACATAGAAAGAGAAATGTTAAAGTGCGTCCTTGATAATGAAAAAAACCCTGATCTTAAAGCTCAGTTTTTAGAAACTAAGAAAAATGAGATGACTCGTGAATTTTATGAGAAAAATGGCTTCACAGTCTTAGAAGATTCTCTTGGCTGTACTTTTTTTAAATTCAATAAAATTAAAAAATTCAACTCCATTGTTAAGGAAATTAAATGGCACCAAGCTTAAATGAAGTTCATGAAATAGTATCCAAAGCATTTAGTAATTTAAAGAAAGAATTAAATGTTGTCGTTGAACAAGAAATTGAGGGCTCAACAAATATTCTTGATATATTAGATAGCATTGATGTCGTCAATCTAATAATGGAAACTGAAAGCTTAGTTGAAGATAGGTATGGTGTATATGTTCCTCTTGCAAATGAGGAGTCATTCGATGCAAATTTGTCCCCTCTACTGTCTGTGAGTAATTGGGAAGAGCATGTGCTGGCAATGATCAAGGAGAACTATGGGTAATAATAACCTAGAATTTAATAATGCTGAGATTTCTGGAATCGTTACTGTAACTGGAGATGTTAAAGTAGACTTTTTGTCTTCATTTGCCGACTATGATCTTACAGAACTTGAAGCTAAACGTTTATCAAAGGTTATGGGTCTGTCTTCAAGATATATTGTTTCTGCGGATCAAACAACTGCAGACTTATGTTTTGAAGCCTCAAAAAAAATTCTTGAGGGCATGGATGTTGATCCCAAAGAAATTGGCGGCTTAATTTTTGTATCTCAATCACCTGATTTTTCATCTCCTGCAACAGCAATCTCTCTTCAGCACAGGCTTGGAATTCCGGTAACAAGTTTATGTTTCGATATTAGGCTTGGCTGTAGTGGTTTTGTGTATGGTCTAGCTTCAGCATATGGATTCATTGAAGCTGGTGCTGATAATATAATTTTATGTGTTGGAGATGTTGCTTCAAAATTGGTTAAACCTTCTGATCATAGCGTAGCACCAATTATGGGAGACGCAGGAAGCGCTGTATTAATAAAACGAAAAAAATCTAAAAGTATTTTTAATTTATATAGCGATGGTTCTGGCTATGATGCTTTGATTATTCCAAATAGTGGTATTAAAAAAGACCCTCAATTCGAAGGTAAGGAACCATATATGCAAATGGATGGAGCGAAAGTTTTCGATTTTACCTTAAAAAGAGTTCCCCCATTAATAAGTAATATTATTGATGAATCAAATATTTCAAAAGATAACATTGATTATTATGTTCTTCATCAGCCAAATAAATATATGCTTCAGAATATTAAGAAGAAATTAAATCTCACTGATCATAAGATACCTCATTCAACTCAGTCAGTTTATGGAAATCAAAATAGCGCATCTATAACAGGAACTATAAATGGCTTTTTGGGCGAGGAATACTCTTCTAAGTCGTTAACAACTCTAATTGCAGGTTTTGGTGTAGGCCTTAGTTGGGGTTCTGCTATTATAGAAACTGATAAAATTTTTGCGCCAAAATCATTTCAGTTAGGAGATTAATTATGAGTATAAAAGAACTTTTAAAACTGGTTGCTGAAACTATTGAATATGAGGGCGAACTCGAACTAGATCAAAAAATAGAAGATATAGAAGAGTGGGATTCACTTGGAGTTCTTTCTATAGTTTCAATGTTGGATACTATGAAGATTAAAGTAGATCTTGAAGAATTATCAGAAATTTCAACTGTAGAAGACTTTGTAAAGCTAGCAGGTATTGATAATGAATAATGAGAAAACAAAGAATCACACGTTAATTATTGGAGGCTCAAGTGGCATTGGAAAGAGTCTAGCAATTAAATTTGCAAAAGAAGACAATGTGTCAGTCTTAGCAAGAAGAGATAATTTGCTTAAAGATTTAGAGGCTAATAATTCGAATATTTTTTCAGTATCTTCAGATGTAACTTCATTTGATAATCTTAGAGATTCTATTGAAGCTTGTGTTGAACAATATGGTAAGTTGGATAGATTAATATACTGTGCTGGAAAACAAATAATAAAGCCCCATAGATTGCTAAATATTGAAGATATCAATTCTCTCATTGATGTTAATCTGAAAGGAGCTCTCTTCACCTCAAAAATATTTTTGAGTTCAAAAATATCAGAAAAAAATTCAGTATTTTGTGTAATTTCGTCTATTGCCTCATTTAAGCCTGAGCCAGGTATAGTAGCTTATTCAGCGATGAAATCAGCACTTGATACAATGGTAAGAGGGCTTGCTAAAGAGTCAGCACCTAGAAGGTTTGTAGGGGTAGCACCTGGATGGCTTGATACTGAAATGACCCAAGGTCAAGCAATATATAATGAGAGCTTTATAAATGATCTAGAAAATAGGTCTCCATTAGGGCTTACAAAAATACCAGATGTTGTTGATGCAGTTGAATTCTTAACCAGAGAACAAGCTACATCAATAACTGGTGATATATTAGTAGTAGACTCTGGGTCTTCTTTGTAATGAAAGAAGTCGTCAAATGAGAGAATTTTTATGAAAAAAATTATATTAATTGGAGGAGGGGGTTTTTCTTCTGAAGTTGCTGAGATAGCTGAGCATAACGGATATGAGGTTCTGGGATACGTTGATTCAAGTAAGACTTCTTCAAACCTAAATTATTTGGGGACCGAAGAAGTATATTTTAAGACCCATGATCCTGAAAATTATATATTTCCATCGTTTGCTGCTGTTGACAGAAAGGGCATAATTAATAGATCTTCTAATATTCAAAAATATAAAAATTTTAAAATTCCCTCATTAATTTCAAAATTTTCAAATGTTTCCAAAGATGTAAAAATTGGCAAAGGAGTTTTGATTTCGCATGGCGTAATCATTAATCCAGGAGCTAATATAAAAGATTTCTCAATAATTAATTGTAGGAGCACTATTGGCCATAATGTAATAATTTCTGAATTATCAATTATTTCAGGCCATGTATTTATTGGTGGATCAAGTTTTGTAGGGAGTTCCTCATTAATTGGTCCTGGTGTAAATATTATGCAATCCATCTCAATTGGCGAAAAAGTAGTTGTTTCAATTGGAGCATGCGTTGCTAGAAATGTACCAGACGGAAAAACAGTTATTCCAAACATGTCTAAGTATATTTGAGAAAAATGAGCAAAGTTTTAATTTCTAAAAAGTGCTTCACTCTATTAGATCAAAAAGATTTCTCAGATTTTTCAGGTGATATTAATCCAATACATTTATCAAAAGAATACTCCCGTAAAACTCCTCCTGGAGAACCCATAGTACATGGGATTAATGCCTTTTTATGGGCGCTTGAGTGTTGTGTTGCATCAGGTAAACCAATTTATCAAATAGCAAATGTAAAATTCCTTCAGCCAATTTACTTAGAAGAGGAAGTATGCTGTTTCTTTTATCCACAAGAAAGAAAATTAGAAGTTGCATCTAATGACATAATTTTTATAAATATTTTTTTTGAAGAGAAGCTTCTGAACACAAAAAAGAAGTCCTATGAAAAAAAACCTAAAAAATTAGAAATTACTGAGCACGATATACAAGAAATTGTAACGATGAAAAAATCAAACGAATTAATTGATTTTCCATATTCAGCAAATTCGAAACTTGTAAAAAAGCTCTATCCAAATCTTCATAAAAGTGTAGGATCAGCTTTAATCTGCGAAATAGCATGTCTTTCCTCTATTGTTGGTATGCAGCTTCCAGGCCTTCATTCTATTTTTGTTTCTTTTAAGATTAACTTGGATCATGCGGTAAATAATCAACACGACTTTATAAGAATAATAAAAGCTGACGAACGATTTAATATTGTTGATTTAGAAGTAATTTCTGAAAATATTTCTTCAATAATAAGAGCTATTGTAAGACCCAAGCCTATTGAAAATTTATCTATTCAAGCATTAGAGACATTGTTGGAGGATGAGGAAAAAATTAATAAAAGGATTCTTGTTATAGGTGGGACAAGAGGCATTGGCAACATTGTTGTAAAAATTTTATCGCTCCTTGGGTGTAATTTAACTTTTACATATGCTAGTGGGTTTGAAGAGGCTCTAAAATTGAAAGAAGATATGTCAAAATTTGGTAAAGATATAGATTTTGTAAAATTTGATATAAATTGTGAATCGAGTAGTTTATTATTTAATTGTAACCCTGAATACATCTTTTATTTTCCTACACCTAAAATATTTGTTAAAAGAACAAAAGAATTTGAAGCAGAGCTCTATAAAAAATTTCATTTTTTTTACGTTGAATCTTTTAAAAACATATTCGATATGAGTAAGGAAAATAATGTAAAAGGGATCTTTTATCCTTCAAGTATAGCTCTGGAAGAAAATGCAAAAGATATGATCGAATATGTAAAAGCAAAAAAAGATGGCGAAATTATTTGTAAAGAACTAAATAGAAAAAGTACATTAAAAATTTTGGTTAAAAGACTACCAAGAATACTTACTGATCAAACAGCAACAAATTTAAATATTAAAAGTGAAGGCCCATTTGACATAATGATGCCAATAATACGAGAATTTCTTAAATAAAAATGAATATTAAAAACATAGCTGATGGCACTATTTCTTTGGCAAAGAAAATTTATGGAGATGAATTTATACCTCTTCATCGGCCAATTTTTGAAGGCGCTGAAACAATCTTTTTAAACGAATGTATTGATTCAAATTTTGTTTCATCAGTAGGAAAAAGGGTTATCGAATTTGAAGATAATATATCTAAATATACTGGAGCAAAATATTCTGTAGCAACTGTTAATGGAACATGTGCGCTTCACGTTGCACTAGAAATTGCCGGAGTGAAGCCTAATGAAGAAGTTATCACTCAATCATTAACATTCATAGCTACTTGCAATGCAATTAAATACACTGGTTCGAGCCCTGTCTTTATTGACGTTGATAAGGATACTTTAGGAATGAGCCCGAAAAGTCTATCTAAATTTCTTGAAAAGAATACGATTAAAAAAAATGGATTTTTAATAAATAAAAAAACAAATAAAAGAATATCTGCTTGTGTGCCTATGCATACTTTTGGCAATCCTTGCAGAATTGAGGAAATTGCAAAAATATGCTCTGATTGGGAAATACCATTAATTGAAGACGCAGCAGAGTCCTTAGGTAGCTTCTATAACAACAAGCATACTGGTACATTTGGAGACTTAGGAACCTTTAGTTTTAATGGAAATAAAATAATTACTACAGGTGGTGGAGGTATGATTGTTACAAATAATTTAGATTTTGCGAAAAAAGCAAAACATATTACAACTACTGCCAAAGTACCTCATCCATATGAATTTAACCATGATCAAATAGGATATAACTATAGAATGCCTAACTTGAATGCTGCTTTAGGTTGTGCGCAGATGGAAAAATTAGAGGAAATGCTTTTTTGTAAAAAAAATGTAGCTCAAAATTGGAGAGAACTTTATAACAGGCTTGATGTTGAGTTTCTTGAACCTTTAGAAAATACTTCTGCAAATTATTGGCTTAATGGTATTGTTTTAGGGTCAAAAAAAGAACGCGATAAATTTTTAAAATACACTAATGATAAAGGAGTGATGACAAGACCAATATGGAAATTAATGTCTAATTTAGAAATGTTTAAAGATTGTCAAAATGATGGGCTAAATAATTCAGTATGGCTTGAAGAAAGAGTAGTAAATATTCCTTCAAGTGTCCCAGACAATATGATTGGTAATTAGTAAAATTTATTTATGGATATACTTAAACTTATCGGAAGAGAATCATTACTTTTTGAATCTGATATCCTTGAAAACAGCAAAAAACTTGAGTCAGAGATTGAGAAAAGTAAATTCCTAGTTATTGGAGGGGCGGGATCCATAGGACAGGCTGTCACCAAAGAGATCTTTAAGCGAAATCCCCTTGCTCTGCATGTTATTGATATAAGCGAAAACAATATGGTGGAATTAGTTAGAGATATTCGAAGTACGCTTGGATATATTGAAGGTGATTTTAAAACTTTTGCAATAGATTGTGGAAGCAAAGAATTTGAAGTACTTATGGAATTTAATGATTCATATGATTATGTTCTCAACCTTTCCGCTCTAAAGCATGTTCGAAGTGAAAAAGACCCATTCACTCTGATGCGTTTAATTGAGGTAAATATCCTCAACACGATAAAAACAATGCATCTAGCTAAAAAATATGGAACAAAAAAATATTTTTGTGTTTCAACAGACAAAGCAGCAAATCCAGTAAATATGATGGGTGCCAGCAAAAGAATTATGGAAATGTTTCTTATGCGCCAAAGCAAAACATTTGAAATTTCAACTGCAAGATTTGCTAATGTTGCTTTTTCTGATGGTTCACTCCTCCATGGATTTAATCAACGTTTTGCAAAACAACAACCTATTTCAGCACCTAATGATGTCAAACGCTATTTTGTGACTCCTCAAGAATCCGGTGAGTTATGTCTTATGTCTTGTATATTTGGAAAAAATCGGGATATTTTTTTCCCAAAATTGAGCGAGGAATTGCATTTAATAACATTCTCGGAAATTGCAAAAAAATATTTGTTAAACTTTGGATATACACCTTTTAATTGTGCAAATGAACAAGAGGCTAGGGATAAATTAGAAAGCCTCATAAGTTCTAAACAATGGCCATGCTATTTTTTTAAATCAGATACTACTGGTGAAAAAGATTTTGAGGAGTTTTTTACAAAAACTGAACAACTTGATATGGAGAGCTTTAGAAATATTGGCATTGTCAAAAATGAGCCTATCTATGATGATGATTTGCTTGATAATTTTTTAGTAGATATTGATAGAATGCGCTCTTCAAAAACATGGAATAAAGTTGAGCTAGTTGAATTATTTAATCAAATGATTCCAGACTTCAATCACAAAGAAACTGGAAAATATTTAGATGAACGCATGTAGAGATGAAAAGAATCTTTGATTTTATATTAGCTCTATGTGCCTTAATTTTTTTATCGCCTTTATTGGTACCAATATCAGTACTTCTAAGAATTACAGGGGAGAATGAAGTCTTTTATTTGCAAGCAAGAGTCGGCTTGAATGGCAAATTATTTAATATCATTAAGTTTGCAACTATGCTTAAAAATAGTGAAAAAATGGGTTCAGGAACATTGACTATGAAAGATGACCCAAGAGTTCTTCCGATTGGTTTATATTTGCGAAAGACAAAAATCAATGAACTTCCCCAACTTTTAAATATTTTGTTTGGCCATATGAGCATTGTAGGACCAAGACCTTTAGTTCCGGAAGGAGAAAAAAATTATACTCATGAAGAGGCCTCAATCATAAGATCTGTACGTCCAGGACTTTCTGGAATAGGCTCTCTTATTCTAAGAGACGAGGAAAGTTATTATGCTCACCGTTCAGATGCACATGAGTTCTATAAAAAAGAAATATCCCCATATAAAGCGTCTTTAGAAGTTTGGTATGTAAAAAATAAATCTATTGGAACTGATCTATTAATAATAATTTTAACAGCTGTGGCTGTTATTTTCCCAAGCGCTAGGGTAGAAAAAGCATTTCCGTCATTACCAAAGATGCCAAAAACTATGTTAAATTCTAAAATGTAATTTTATGATACATATTCTGCATAGAATTAAAAAATTTTAAATCTATATATCGATTATGAGCAAAGTATGAGAATTCTTGTAACAGGCGGTGCTGGTTTTATAGGTAGTGCCCTAATTCGCCATATCATTGCACATTCAAATTATGAAATTATTAATGTTGATAAATTAACATATGCAGGCAACCTAGACTCTCTAGCTAAAATTATTAACTCTCCAAGATTTATAAGTAAAACCATAGATATCTGCGACAAAAAGCTTATTGATAAAGTTTTCAAAGAGCATAAACCAACATGTGTAATGCATCTTGCAGCAGAGTCACATGTTGATAGGTCCATTGATGGTCCATCTGAATTTATAAGAACTAATGTAAATGGTACATTTAATCTTCTCGAGTCAGCAAAAAATTATTTTGAGAATCTTAATGAGATTGGTAAAAAGAAATTTCGTTTTCATCATATTTCTACAGATGAAGTGTATGGTGATTTGGTTGGGTCAGACGATCTTTTTACAGAAGAAACATCATATTCTCCGTCATCTCCATATTCTGCAAGCAAAGCTGCTTCAGATCATTTAGTGCGTGCATGGTACCGTACTTACGGATTGCCAGTAATTATTACTAATTGTTCTAATAATTATGGCCCTTATCATTTTCCTGAAAAACTTATTCCTCATGTGATTCTAAATGCATTACATGGCAAACCTCTTCCAGTGTATGGCGATGGACAACAAATTAGAGACTGGCTTTATGTGGAGGATCATGCAAGAGCTTTGATAAAAGTTCTTACTGAGGGAAAACTAGGCGAAACTTATAATATTGGAGGACATAATGAAAAAACTAATCTTGATGTAGTTAAAACTATTTGCGATATATTAGAAGAACTGTCACCAAAAAAACCTCAGGGTGTTAAGAGTTATCATGATCTAATCACTTTTGTAAAAGATCGGCCAGGCCATGATGTCAGATATGCTATCGATGCTTCCAAGATACAAAAAAAACTTGGGTGGGTGCCTGAAGAAACATTTGAGACAGGATTGCGTAAAACTGTAAAATGGTACATAGATAATCCAGAATGGTGGAAAAGAGTCCTTTCTGGTGCTTATCGTCTTGAGCGAATAGGAAAATTAAAATAAATTTATGAAAGGAATAATTTTAGCTGGCGGATCAGGTACTAGATTACATCCAGTAACAAAAGCTATATCAAAACAACTTATCCCCATAAATGATAAGCCCATGATTTATTATCCTCTTTCAGTTTTGATAATGGCCAGAATTAAAGAAATCTTAATTATTTCAACTCCAGAAGATTTACCAAGTTTTAAGAGACTATTAGGAGATGGGTCTAAACTAGGTATAGATCTTACTTATATTCAACAACCCAAGCCTGATGGGATAGCTAAAGCATTTATTTTAGCTGAAGAATTTTTAGGGAAAGATCAAGTAACGCTAATACTTGGAGATAATATTTTTTATGGGTACGATTTTTCAAAATTGCTTGTTGATAATGTCAAAAATATAAAAAAAGGAGCAACTATATTCTCATATGAGGTTTCGGATCCAGAAAGATTTGGAGTTGTAGAGATTGATAAAAAAGGCAAAGCATTATCATTGCAGGAAAAGCCTAAAAAACCAAAATCGAATAATGCTGTTGTCGGTTTATATATCTATGATAATAAGGTTATTGATTATGCTAAACAATTAAAACCATCTCCCCGAGGAGAGTTAGAAATTACCGATCTAAATAAGAAATACTTACAAATGAGGCAGCTTAATGTTGCAACACTTGGTAAGGGCTTTGCATGGTTAGATACTGGTACCCCAGAATCTCTCCAAGAAGCAAGTCATTTTGTAAGCACTATTGAGAAAAGACAAGGGATCAAAATTGGATGTATAGAAGAGGCAGCCTATAAGAATCATTGGGTTTCAAAAAAACAATTAAAAAAAATATCTAAAGATATGCATGGCACAAGTTATGGCAAATATCTCGAAAAGATTATAAAAGATAACTAGATAATGAAAGTTGAGAAAACTAAATTGGATGGCCTTCTAGTTATTACGCCTGAAACTTTTGAAGATGAAAGAGGTTTTTTCCTTGAATCTTTTAATAAAGATAGATACAGAAAAGCCGGCATAAATTTTGATTTTGTGCAAGATAATCATTCACGCTCAACCAAAGGTATATTGCGGGGTCTACACTACCAAAAAACACAACCTCAAGGAAAGTTAGTAAGAGTTGTAAAGGGCGAGGTTTTTGATGTAGCTGTCGATATTCGTCAGAATTCGCCAACTTTTGGCCAATGGGAATCGGTTACTCTCACTGAGCATAATAAAATACAATTTTGGGTGCCGCCTGGATTTGCACATGGGTTTCTAGTGCTATCAGATGCAGCAGATTTTGAATATAAATGTACTGATTATTACAATCCTAACGATGAAGGCTGTATATCTTGGGAGGATCCAGATATTGGTATTAACTGGCCAATTCATAATCCTAAACTGTCAAAAAAAGATGCATGTGCTCCAAAAATTATTGACCTGAAATTATGAAAATTCTTGTTTTGGGTTCTCAAGGACAGCTTGGAAGATGTCTTCAAGATCAACTGGCAAACTCAAGATATCAGATCACCTTTGCCTCACGCAAAGAAATTGATATCACAAAATTTAAAGAAACAAAAAGTTATATTTCTTATTTTGATCCAGATGTAGTAATAAATGCTGCAGCATATACATTTGTTGATAAAGCAGAGAATGAAAAGGAAATGGCAGAAATTGTTAATCATCTTGCTGTAGAAAATATTGCAAAAAGCTGTTTAGAAAATGACTCCTTACTAGTTCATATCTCTACTGATTATGTGTTTGATGGAAATTCTGATATTCCGTATACAGAAAAGGATAAAACAAACCCTACATGCATATATGGTGAAACTAAATTGATGGGTGAACTAGCAATTCAATCTTCAGGATGTATGCATCTAATTATCAGAACTGCATGGGTATTTAGCGAATATGGCAATAATTTCTTAACAAATATATTGAGGCTAGCAACAACACGAGACGAGCTTCGTATTGTAAATGATCAAATTGGCTGCCCCACTTACTGTCAAGATATAGCAAAAGCAATTATATACATACTAAATGTATTTAAATTAGAAGATATTAATTATGGTGTATATCATTATTCTGGAAACCTTTCCTGTTCATGGGCTGATTTTGCAAAAAATATCCTTGATATTGCACATGAAGTTAATGTTATTAAAATTAGACCAAAATTAGTGAGCGTGACAACAAGTGAATTTCCAACTCCAGCCAAAAGACCTGCAAAATCTCACCTAAATTCTGATAAATTGATGAATATATTTGGAATTAGGAAATCTGATATTATAACTGGAATTCGTTCTTCTCTAGAGGCTATAAAAAAAAGAAATTAACATAAAAAATTATCAAATAAAAAATATTAAACTTCTTCTAAATTAATATTGTTGGCAACATACTTTATGTCATTCATTATTTTTATGTATTCATTTTCTTTAAATCTATAGGGATCAAAAATGTTAATTCCACTGAACTGAGCGGTTAATAATCGAAATTTTTTTCTATATCTTGGAAAGCTAGTATTCAATTGATTTAAGACATAGAAATCGACTGCAAGAAATATATCAAAATACTCTAATATTTTTTTATTTACCTTCTTTGGAGTATGAAAATTAAAGCTAGCGTTAGATTCTTCCAAATATTTTAATGATCTTGGATCCATATTCGGTAGAGATATAGGCGAAATCCCCGCAGAAAAAAATTCATAAT
>MDTD01155354.1_pt1 | contig 12957 bp, 6 predicted proteins | sample 811221 | NCBI WGS metagenome assembly MDTD01 (sample SAMN05326646, study PRJNA326480) | marine metagenome | isolation source: seawater | place: Pacific Ocean: South West | collected 2011 | reverse complement strand
TTAATATGATTTGTATATCTAAAAACAATAAATCTTTAGATATACTAAAAACAACATCTTTTATAAGTAAAACATTTAAACAAATAGTGTTTCAAAAAAATATGAAATTTAATCTAATAAATTTCATAATTAGTATTATTAAAAACACTTCATACCAAGCTAGCAGATTTTATGACCATCAAATACAAAAATATATCCAGGATTCAATTGATACAAGAAAATATAAAATTATAATATTTGAAAGTATATTTGCGTGTATATATTTAGAAAAATTAGACATTCCTAATGATACCAAAACTATATTTAGAGCACACAATATCGAACACAAAATATGGTTAGACTTAGCTAATAGTAATTGTTTTAAAAAACTACTGTATAGGTTGTTAGCTAGTCAAATTAAAAAGATGGAATTAAGTATACCAAAAAGCATAAACTATATTCTTACTTTATCTTTAAATGATGAAAAATTTTTTCATGAGTTATTTCCCAAAAAAACATATAATCTCCCCGTTCATTTTACTATCAAAAATCACAAGACACAAAAAATAAAAAATAGTATATTTCACTTAGGAGCTATGGATTGGAAACCAAATGCAGAAGGTGTAAAATGGTTTTTAAATCAAGTCGCTCCTTTAATCAATCAAAAGACAAGAATATATATCGCAGGTAAAGGAATGGGTTCAAAATATAATATTTATAAAAAAGATAATATCTTAATAGAGGGTGAAATTAAAGATGCTAATGATTATATTGCAAATAAAGAGATTTTATTTGTTCCAATATTCTCAGGAAGTGGAATAAGAATAAAAATACTAGAAGCAATGTCAATGGGCATACCAGTAATTAGTACTAAACATGGTGCAGTAGGAATTCCATATGTTAATGGCCATAATATAATGATTGCCAACACTGCACAAGATTTTTCAAAAGCTATTAATAAATTAGTGAGCGATAAAAAACTTGCCCAAAAAATAGGAAATAATGGAAAAAAAATAGTTCAAAAATACTTCTCTGAAGACTATGCTAGTTCTAAATGGGAAAAAATTATTAATTAAGTGAATAGAAAAAAAATTATTATTATAACTTCTAGATTTCCTTTTCCATTGGACAAAGGTGATAAACTAAGAATTTATTACCAAATAAAATACTTATCTCAACATCATAACATATATCTTATTTCATTAAATACTGAGAATAATATTAATACATATCAAATAAAAGAGTTAAAAAAATATTGTCAAGAAATTTTTGTGATAAAAATCAGCTTAATTAATAGAATCTATAATATGTTGAAATCATTAATGATTCAAGAACCGATCCAAGTAGGTTATTTTTACTCAAAAAAAGCACATTTAAAAGTTAATCAAATAATTAAAGAAATTAATCCCGACTGGTGTTATGCACAACTAATTAGAACAGCAAAATACATTACAAAAACAGATAATAATGTAATTGATTACATGGACGCTTTTTCAAAAGGAATAGAAAGAAGAATTATTGACTTTCCCTTTTTTATCCAACCAATTATTAGAAGAGAATATAAAATCACAAAAGAATTTGAGTGTAGAATTTTTAACAATTTCAAACAACACACTATTATTACAAAAAATGATAGAAATTATATTAGTCATGATAAAAATGAACACATAAATATTATCCCTAATGGAGTTGATACAACATACTTTTATCCAAATAATGAAATTAAAAAAGAATATGACATCGTATTTGTAGGCAATATGAGTTATCCTCCAAATATAAAAGCTTCTATTTACTTGTGTGAAAAAATCATGCCTATTATTATGCAAAAATATGCTAACTGTAAAGTATTAATTGCTGGAACTAATCCACATCCCAAAATACAAAAACTTCAGAGTGATAATATAACGATTTCTGGTTGGGTTGAAGATATTAGAACCACTTATGCTTCAGGTAAAGTATTTGTAGCACCAATGTATAGTGGAACTGGCTTACAAAATAAGTTATTAGAAGCTATGGCCATGGGAATTCCTTGTATTACAACTGAATTAGCTAATAAAGCATTATTGGCCAATAAAAAACAAATAAAAATTGCTAAAACACCACAAGATTTTGCAAATAATTTTATGGAAATCATAAACAATAAAACAATAGCGAATAACTTAAAAAAAGAAGGACTAAAATTTATTAAAGAAAAATATGATTGGAAAAAAATTAATAATAAATTGAGTAAATTATTTAAATAACAAACATGGATTATCAATTAAATAAAGTATCAGAAGCAATTGAAGAAATAAAAAAGGGTAATTTAGTAATAGTTGTCGATGATGAAAATCGTGAAAACGAAGGAGACTTTGTAGCTGCAGCAGAAAAAGCAACACCTGAAATGATTAATTTTATGGCTACACATGGAAGAGGGTTAATTTGTGTTCCAATGCTTCAAAAAAGATGTAATGAATTAGATTTAGATTTAATGGTAGGTAAGAATACTGATCCAATGAAAACTCAATTTACAGTTTCTGTGGATAAATTAGGAGAAGATTGCACGACCGGAATATCTGCATACGATAGATGCCAAACAGTAAAAGCACTAGCTGATCCTAACACGCAGACAGAGGACTTATCTAGACCAGGACATATATTTCCACTAAAGTCAATGGAGGGTGGAGTAATTAGGAGAGCTGGACATACTGAAGCAGCAGTCGATTTAGCAAAACTAGCTAAACTCACACCCTGTGGTGTAATCGTTGAAGTCATGAATAAAGATGGAAGTATGGCCAAACTTCCTGATTTATTTAAAATAGCAAAGAAGTATAAATTAAAAATTATTTCCATAGAAGATTTAATTGCATACAGACTAAAAAACGAATCTTTAATAAAGAGAGAAGTGGAAATTGAATTGCCAACTAAATATGGACAATTTAAATTAATAGCATACAAGCAAATTAATACAAATGAAGAACATTTAGCCATCATTAAAGGTAAGTGGAATAAAGATGAGCCTATTCTTACCAGAGTGCATTCTTCTTGCTTCACAGGGGATATATTAGGATCATTGAAATGTGATTGTGGAGATCAATTAACATTAGCATTACAGAAAATAGAAAAAGAAGGTAAAGGAATTGTGTTATATATGAATCAAGAAGGTAGAGGTATTGGACTATTAAATAAACTTAAATCATATAAACTACAAGAAAACGGTCTAGATACAGTAGAGGCAAATATAAAGCTAGGTTTTAAAATGGATCAAAGAGATTACGGTGTTGGGGCACAAATTCTTAGAGATCTAGGAGCCTCTAAACTAAAACTGTTAACTAACAACCCAACTAAAAGAACCGGTCTTGCGTCATATGGCATTGAAATTATTGAAAATGTCCCAATAATTACAGAACCAAACAAGTACAATAAAAAATATCTTTTAACAAAAAAGAATAAGATGCAACATAAAATTTAATAGAATTTATTTAAAATTTATGGAGATTCATTTTTCCTAAATAATTCCTTGAAACTATTAAATTGTTTTTTAAAAAAAATTCCAAAACCCTGTTCATAACCCAGGGACTCTGATAATGGATCATAATCCCGAGTCCTATTAAATACTTTTAGTTTTAATCTACCATCTTTAAAAAAATCGTATTCAATATCTACATCACCAACAATGTTTGCTTCAGTCTGCTCAGGTGGTGTACCTACATTGCCATTTATAATAACTCTATCGTCTAAAAATTTTTTACTAACTGCTAATTCAACTTGTTGATAACTTAATGAATCGCCAGTTCCTGGAATCCATTTAAAACCAAGATCAAAGGCATCAGTGGTCTGAGAAAGCCAATTAGACAGTTGATTAGATAATAATTCTGTTCCCGTAGTAGCAAGAGTGTTTCCTAAATAATCAATAGTTGGGTCATTTTCTATAAGGAAACTATTTGCAATTAATAAGTATAAAAACTGTTCTAATAATTTTTGATCAGTATTTGTCATTGTTTCAAGAGAGGTCTCAATAATTTGATCAGAGTTAGGTATATCTATATAAAACTCAATATCAGGCTTTAACAATGGACCTGACATAGACATACGACAAATAACCGGCGACTTCTTATCTCTATCATATTCAGGGTTTAAAGGATTTAAAGATGCTTGAACATTATATAATAAATTTAAATCGATTTCCGCATCATAAGGGTTCCCGTTAAATTTAATTCCTCCTCCCCTCTGTATTTCAAAACTCTTAGTAATAACATCTTGCAGGGTAAATAAATAGTTACCTTTTTCAATTTCAAAATCACCGAACATTTCAAAATCACCACTTTTATTGAGCTGTAAATATAAATCTCCTTCACCATAGCCAGTAATCATATCCCCTACTTCTTCATCAATTATTAATTGTAATTGAGAGCTATTATCAATAGATAAATTAAAATTCATATTAAATTTTGAAGGATCATTAATAGTGACTTTATCATTAACACTGTCTTCGGGGTTAATAAACTGTATAAATTTATTTTCACGAATTTCTTTAGACTTAGATAATGGAATCATTATTTTAGATCCATCTTTTGAAACCCCATCAATATTAATGGAGATATTTTTAGGGTTACCAATAACAGATAGATCTCCTCCCAAAAACACATTCCCATAATACGATATATTATCATATTCTTCCGTATTTAATACAAGTAAACTATCTGAACTTATATTAATATCATAATCCATATCTTTAAGGGCAGTATGACTAATAACACCTTTTAAAGTAGCGTTTGTATTGTATTTTATATCATAAAAAGGTAATGATTTTAATAGTATTGTATCATTATAAAAAGAAACTAATAAAGAATCATTCATCGTCAAATAATTAGTATTTAGATACGGAACTTTAAAATTAATATCTTGGACAACGCAATTTCCATAAATCTCATATGATTTTATAGGCCCATACACATGCATATCACCTTTAACCTGGCCAGATAATCCAGAAATAGGCTTTATGAAACGATCCAATACTTGAAAAGGGAAATTAGAAAGAGATATATTAGCAGAAATATTCTTAGATCCATCAAATGGATATTTAGCTAAAAAGTTCATAATAGTATTACCTTCTTGACTAATAATTCCAGTAGTGTATAAAGAATCATTATACTGATTTGAATAATTATTTAAAGTTAAGTTTCCTAAAAAATGGTCGTTAAAATTAAAGTCATTAACCTGAAAATCGCCAATTAAAACCGGAAAAGTATTGGGATTGAACACAATTTCACCATTTAACAGGCCATTAAAATTCATAACTGGATTAGGCATAAATGGATTAATGTTGTCTAAATTAAACTCTTTAAAAGAAAAAGATAAGTTAGGTGCTTTATCGATTTTACCAGTAATAGTAAATGCTTGATCTTCTTTAATAAAGTCAAGTTGCTCAAAAATAAAACCATTACTGTTAATAGATATATTTGAATAAGGGTTAATTAACCATTTTTTATTTGAAACACTAACAAATGAAGTATTGTGAAAATTGAATTCAAAGCCTTTTGACACATCACTAAAACTGCCTTTAAAATCAAGATAATTTTCTTTTGAATAATTACAACTAAAAGAATAATCCCCCGCTTTTTCATCAGTTAAAAAAGCTGAAAACAAAATACTATTTAATGGTACTTTGTTATTATATATTTGATCTATTGATAATTTAATTTTATTAAGATGTTCATCTGCAAGATAATCCAGATCTATAATTTTTAAATCTTTAAAATTTATTTCCGATAACTCTATTTTTAAGTATGCTAAATTGCTAGAAATATGATTACTGGAATTATATGCAAGTTTTAACTGACTACTAAAATCAATATCATCTAAAAAGATATCGGAAATAACTCTAGGATTCTTAAAATCTAATTGGAGACTAGAAATATATAAATCATCTATAGATTTATTTTTTAAAAAAAAGTTTATAGATTCAGAAAAGAAAGATTGCTTAAAATAACTATTATATTGCAGTTGACATGTTGCTGAACCAAAAGAAGATTTTAATTTACATTCCCCTAAACTATTAAAACTAAAAAAAGTTGAATCAATAGATACAGTATCTTCATTGAAATATTGTAAATTATTGATTTTAAATGAACCAATTTCTTGATTATTTTTTTTATTTATGTCTTGTTTTATTAATTCGATAAAATTAGATCGAAAATCAGCTTCAAAATCAGCTGAAATAAATTCTAATGAGTCATTAACATTTATATTGATATTATTTAAAGCAGCAAAATCTATTGTTCCAGAACTTATAATATGTTTATTTTTTTTTATCAAAAAATCTCCTCTAGCTTGTAAATTTTTGTCATTAAATATTACATTGAATTTATAATCATTAGGCTTGTTTAAAGATATAGGCTGAATGTTGCATAAAATATCTTGAAATAAATAATTATTAAAATTTAAATTATGTGTTTTAATTTTAATATTATTAATTTTTTGTTTAGTAGAACTGTATGCAAATTTTAAATTGGTATTTATAGGACCTAAGTTATTGTTATTTAAATAATTTCCAACTTGAAAATCTAGAAAATCTACATTAAATTCAGCATTATCTATGATCAAATTTTTACTAAATAAAAACGTATCTAATTCAATAGAAGTTTGAATTGTACCGAATTCATTATTAATGGTACTTGAAATTAAGATGGAATTATCTTTTGAAGGCTTAGAGAATGTAGTATTAAAATCAATACTTCCAGAAGATAAAAAAGATAAATTTAAAGTATCTAACATGAAATCCATTTTTTGCAAATTAACACCTGTGGCGTCAATCTTATAAAAAGTAGTGTCTGGATACTCTAAGTAGCTTAAATGAGCTTGTCCTTCCTTATAATTAACATCTCCAATTATAGAAATAGAATCGCGAGCCAAAATTAAATCACCAGTAATAGCTAGGTCACTTAATAATTTATTTTTTGCAAATACTGAATCAATATAAGATGAATGAAATCTAGTAATAATTTGATCATTAATAAGAGAACTAGACATCTTGAAGAATGTAGCTGCTTTATTAATTAAAATACTATCAATCTGAAAGAAATTAGAGCCAATTGATAAATTTTTAAAATTAAGATCAATATCTTTAATGACATCAGTATTATTAAGATATAAATCTAAATTAGAGATGGAAAGATTAGAAAAATGTATATTTTGGTGGAAATTATTAATTAAATCAAAAAAACTATTTATTTGATTAAAACGGTTCTGAATTTCATTTTTAGATAATAAAACATCTGGATTATTGATATTAATAAAATCTATCTCAAGACTCCTTGAAAACAACACATCTAATAAATTTAATTTACATTGCAAATTATCAAACAAAAAAACAGTATCTATTTTAGGCTGTTTTTGAATAACATAAAAATCTGTCACCAGATTAGAAGATAAAATATTGTACTTAAAATTTTCAATTGCAAAATATGTATTATTCTGTATCTGTTTAGAACTAAGATACTTGTGAAGTATTTTTTTTTGAAAAACAGAATTATTAAACACTAAAATTACAATTAACAAACAAAGCGAAAATCCAAATAATATTTTTTGTAGGTTTATATTCAAAATAAATTGTATTATGTCTGCTAAAGTTAGTAAAGATATTATTATTTTAGGTATTGAAGCATCATGTGATGATACTTCAATTGCAATATCCAGAAATAATCAAATACTTGCAAATATTGTTGCAAATCAAGAAGTACATAATAAATTTGGAGGTGTTGTCCCAGAACTAGCTTCTAGAGAACATCAAAAAAATATTATTCCAACTATATCTTTAGCAATACAGGAATCTGGTATAACCATGAAAGATATTGATGGCATTGCATTTACAAAAGGACCTGGCCTCATGGGTTCTTTATTAGTAGGTTCATCCTTTGCAAAAAGTTTAGCAATTGCATTAAAAAAACCATTAATCTCAATCAATCATATGGAAGCTCATGTTTTAGCTAATTTAATTGACCATAATCCAACATTTCCATTTATCTGTTTAACTGTTTCAGGTGGACACACCCAAATTGTAATTGTCAAAGATATAAATGATATAAAAATTGTAGGAGAAACATTAGATGACTCAGCAGGAGAAACATTTGATAAATGTGCTAAAATGTTAGGGCTAAATTATCCAGGTGGACCAGAAATTGAAAAACAATCTTTAGGAGGTAATCCTAGAGCATTCAATTTTACTTTTCCTAAAGTAGATGATTTAAATTTTAGTTTCAGTGGATTAAAAACTAATTTCATGCAATAAATTCAAAAAAACTCTATCAAAAACACTCATTTTATTAATAACAATCTTAAAGACTTATGTGCATCAATCCAGCACACAATTATTCAAATATTAATTCAAAAATTAAAAATTGCTATACAAAAATACAATATTCATAACATTGCTATATCTGGTGGAGTTGCAGCTAATGAAGAATTTAGAAAGTCAATAAACAATCTCAAGGAAAGTCATGAGGTAAATATAACAATACCAAAAAAAGAATACTCAACAGATAACGGTGCAATGATCGCAATTGCTGGATACTATAAATATAAAATGTACCAATTTTGTAATATTTCAGAAAACGTTGATCCTAGATACAAATTGCAATATCACTTATAAAGTTAAGTTAATCGTATTGGAGATTAAGATCATTCCCCCAATCAAGAACATTTGTCTTGTTATTTAAATAAAAAATCAAACCTAACTCATGAGAAGAATTAGAAACTTCACCTATTGAACCAAGATTAATATCGATATTATACATAAATGCAAATTTACCATACTTAACACCAAAACCAGCCAATAATTCCTGATTTGTTCTATAACCACTCAATAAGAAAAATGATTCATTGAAATTTGCCTTTAAATTAAAATCAAATTGTAAACCTGAAGAAGATGTACTTCTTAATAAAATAGATTGTTCTATACCCATTTTAGAAGCATCATTAAAATAATTATAGCCAATTATTCCATAATAATGTCTAACTAATTGATTTGGATCATCAGATCCTTCAAGACTTTCAATATTTGATGACTGAATCATATTTAAAACCGAAACACCAGCAAAAACAAGATCATTATATAAAAACATGCCAAAATTAACATCAAAACTAGTTGCTTTATCTGACAACTCTAATGTTTGGTCATTTGGATCGTTAAACTCTACTTGGCTGGCGTCATAAAAATATTGATAAGGAAATAAACCTAAACCTAATGACATATTATAATCTAAAAAAACCGGAAACTTAAATGAATAATCTAACTCTAAACCTGTAATACTTATGGCACCCGTATTATCCTGAAATAAGACACCCCCAATACCATGATTTTCATTAAAAGCATAATTTCCAGAAAGAGATGTTGTTTTAATACCCTCTGAAAAACCAACCCATTGACTACGGGTAGTTAAGTTAATATGCGAAACTGCGCTAACTCCGGCAAATGCGGGGTTAATAATTGTAGGATTGTATACATATTGATTATGTAAGGGTAATTGTTGACCTAAACAAATCCATGTGGAACTTATAAACAAACATATTACAATATAATTAATATGGAATTTATATGATTTAGTCATGAAAAAAACTTTTCTTAAAATTAAACATAAATTATCATAATAATTTAAACTTAAGATAATATAATTACTTTTTCAAAATGAAAAAAAAATGTCAATTAAAAATTTAATTTGATTTGGTTGTCTATATTACCTAAATTAGTGTTATCAACTTCATCTTCTGGTAAATCAATGTTCTTAACTTCCTCAATATTTGCAGACATGTAATTAGGATCTTCTATAATAGAAATTGTTTTAATTGAATATTTAGATAATTGGTTACCTGTTGCAAATACTCCTTTGATAGAAATAAAATCTTGTGGCTTAATAATTTGATTCTCCCTTTGCACTTTATTTCTTTGTTTAGTAAACTGTAACTCCAGTATTGATTTATGACCTGAAAAAACTAATTCTAAATATGATTTTTTATTACTAGTATCAATAAAAAAAACCTTTTTATTTTTTCTCTCTGGTATAAACCTCTTAATGTAAAAACATTCTTTTAATCCATTAAAATATACTGCAGTAATATCTTGACTTTCTGAAAACTTTTGCATTAATACCATATCTTCTGGGAAGTGCACGGAAAGATCATAAGATAATAATTCATAGTACCCTGTTGAACAAATAACTAAAATTTTATCGTCCCCTGAAAACTCACCTAAGTAATCACCACGCGAATCTTCATTTAATCTATTAATTGATGTGTCAAACCATATTTTCTTACCTGACAATGTAGAAACACCTGTACTTTTTAATTCAACTCTATTGATACTATGATTAGTAACAATATTGCCTTGAACCGAACGGTTTTTAATTAATACTGAAGCAAAATTTAACTCTAATTTTATTTTTTTAAGTTTCGCCTTAGATCTGAGAATAATAGACACTAATTCTGCTTCTCCATTTGGATTGGCACTAAAGTATAAAACTTTTGATTTAGGTGTTTTAACTAATAAATACTGTTTATCTCTTGTAACACCTTTAACAGGAAATCTTTTTACGTAAGATTTGTTAGAAATATTATCACGATATATCATGTTGTAAATTGTACGTTCATCATTTTTTTTAAACACAGCAACATGAATAATATCTTTACCAACAAATGTTTTTGGTTTAGATTTGGTAACTACCATAGTTCCATCAGACTTAAAAACGATTAAATCATCTATGTCTGAACATTCACAAATAAATTCATCTTTACGTAAAGATGTTCCAATAAAACCATCTTCCCTATTAACGTATAGTCTCTTATTAGCAATTGCAACTTTAGAAGCAACTATCTTATCAAAAATTTTAACCTCTGTTTTTCTGTCTTGTCCTTTGCTATGTTCTTTTTTTATTTTTTTAAAATAATTGATTGCATAATCAACTAAATTATTAATATGATATTTGGTAGATTGCATCATTTTTTCTACTTCCTGAATCTTTTCTTTTTCTTTTTCTAAATCATAACGTGTTATTTTTTTAATCTTAATTTCAGTTAACTGAACAATATCATTATCCTCAATCTTCCTAATTAAATCTTTTTCAAACGGAAGAAGAGACTCATAAATAACACTAAGTACTTTTTCCCAAGTTTCAAGTTCTTCAATCTTACGATAAATCCTATTTTCAATAAAAATTCTTTCTAAAGTTAATAATTGCCATTTTTGTTCAAGTTCTTTAAGTTGAATCTGTAATTCTCTTAAAAGTAATTGCTTTGTATTTTCAGTAGAAATTTTTAAAATCTCACTAACACCTAAAAAAACAGGTTTATCATTTAAAATAATACAAGACAGAGGTGAAATTGAAACTTGACAATCAGTAAATGCATATAAAGCATCTATGGTTTTATCAATTGAAACACCTGAAGGTAAGTGAATTAAAATTTCTACATGCTCAGCTGTATTGTCTTCAATTTTTTTAATCTTAATTTTACCTTTTTCGTTTGAACGCAAAACAGATTCAATTAAACTAGTAGTAGTTGTGGCAAATGGAATTTCTGTAATTTTTAGCAAATTTGTTTCAACCTGATTAATCTTAGCTCTTACCAGGACTTTTCCTCCTCTTTTACCATCGTTATAATCAGAAAAGTCTGCAATTCCACCAGTTAAAAAGTCAGGTAAAATCTTCTTACCCTTTCCTCTTAAAATTGATATCGAAGCATCTATTAGCTCTATAAAATTATGAGGTAAAATTTTTGTAGATAAACCAACTGCAATTCCCTCAGCGCCCTGATTTAAAAGTAAAGGGAATTTAATAGGTAATGAAACAGGCTCTTTTGACCTCCCGTCATAAGAATCTTGCCACTCAGTAATTTTATGATTAAAAACAACATCATTAGCAAATTTAGATAAACGTGCTTCAATATATCTGGGCGCTGCCGCTCGATCACCAGTAAAAATATTTCCCCAGTTTCCCTGCATGTCAATTAGTAATTCCTTTTGTCCTAACTTAACAAGCGCATCTCCAATAGATGCGTCTCCGTGAGGATGATATTTCATAGTATTTCCAATGACATTAGCCACTTTATGATATCTCCCGTCATGCATCTCTTTTAAAGAATGTAAAATCCTTCTTTGAACGGGTTTTAAACCATCCAATACAAAAGGAACAGATCGTTCCAAAATAACATAAGAAGCATAATCTAAAAACCACTCCTTATACATTTCAGATATTGGAGTTAGTTTAACTAAACCTGAATCGTCATCATAAAAATCAACTATGTTACTATCTTCTGACATTATTTTTCAATTAAATTATCCTCAATTTTTAAATTATCAATAATAAAATTCTGTCTATTTGGTGTATTTTTACCCATGTAAAATTTAAGCAAATCATCTATTGTAGTATCTCGCTTTAATACAATAGGATCTAGTCTAATATCTTGTCCTATAAATTTTTTAAATTCTGATGGAGAGATTTCACCTAATCCCTTAAATCTAGTTATTTCTATTTTTCCGGACAACTTTGCTTCAGCTTCTTTTTTTTCTATTGCGTCATAACAATAAATTGTTTCTTTTTTATTTCTAACCCTAAATAAAGGTGTTTGTAAAATATATAAATGCTTCTCTTTGACTAAATCAGGAAAAAATTGTAAAAAAAAGGTGATTAATAAAAGTCTAATATGCATGCCATCAACATCTGCATCTGTAGCAATTACAATATTATTATATCTTAAATTGTCTAACCCATCTTCTATATTAAGTGCATTTTGCAAAAGATTAAATTCTTCATTTTCATATACGATGCGTTTGGTTAAACCATAAGAATTGAGAGGCTTACCTTTTAGACTAAAAACAGCTTGAGTGTGAACATCTCGAGATTTGGTAATTGAGCCACTGGCCGAGTCTCCCTCAGTAATAAATATTGTAGTCTCCAGTCTTCTATCTTGTTTTAGATTATTGTAATGAATTTTACAATCTCGTAATTT
>MDTD01135405.1_pt1 | contig 12958 bp, 14 predicted proteins | sample 811221 | NCBI WGS metagenome assembly MDTD01 (sample SAMN05326646, study PRJNA326480) | marine metagenome | isolation source: seawater | place: Pacific Ocean: South West | collected 2011 | reverse complement strand
TTTGATATTAATTTGTCTAATCTTTGTAATTTTTCTTGGTCTTCAAGTTTCTCGTTTGCTATAGCTTCGATTGCGTTTTCGGTAATCACCTCGAGAGTTAGTGGCTCTGCTAAAAGGTTTTGAAGGATTTGCATTAGGTAAAAAATAGCTATTAAGGTTGCGTGGTGTTTATTCAACATTGGTTTTACTCAAGACTTCGACAGGTAGGATTAAATATTTTCCGGTAAGTTCATTATCAATAATCTCGATTGCATTTTTGAAGTTGTCTACATACGTTTTAAAATCAACTAATTTCCATTGTGATTGTTTTAATGAAAATAGACCTGCCAATCTTTTTTCCTCGTTTATAAAATAATATCCAACTCGTCCAACATTGAATGTCACAACCTCCACGTTACCATTAAAAATGACTATAGTTTCTGTTCTGACCCGATCCTCTTGTGAGATATTAATTTCATTATGCAGAATATTATAAAATTCTTCCATAAGACTTGGAGATAAGGTGTTTTCTATTAGTTTTTTTTGCAGATTCTTAACGGCTTCTAGTCGTGTCGATCGTTCTATAGGATAATCTTTTTCTATAAATCGATAGATTATATCTAAATTTTTGCGCATCATATTAATATGTTGCGCTAAAGTAGTCTCGGCGGGATTTCGTTCAAAAATGAGTGTTTCAAGCAGTTGAAACTTTTCTGTCTTTAATTGTCTTACAACTTTTTTTTTGTGTCTTAGCTCTTTGCTTATTTTTTTGTATGTCTTGATTTTACTTTGGATTTGTTTATTATTTTGCTCTCTATCTATAATTCGGGTTTTTTGCATTTTATGAATAGCATCTAAATCTGATTCGAAGGAATACACATGCTCAATATTAATTGGTAGAAGACAAAAGGCAAAAGTTATAAGCACAAGACTTTTTAGGACACCAAATATTTGAGTTTTAGACTGAGATGGCGTTATCATTGAAGGAACGACGATGTCTTAAGCAAATTGTTATCTAACGAGTTCGAATTGATGTTTACTTGGTTTTTTTGACCACTTTTATGCTCTGTCAGGCCCACGACAATCCCATAATTTAAGTAGAAGAGGAATTACGCCTTTTATCAACTGCGTCAGCGAGCTGATAAAGTACAGGAACTGTTGCTTCCCAAGCCATACAGGCGTCAGTAATGCTCTGTCCGTATTTTAGGCTTTCTTTCGTTGTAAGTGTCTGATTTCCTTCCTCCAAAAAGCTTTCTAGCATTACTCCACAAATATGATTATTTTGTTGAATTTGTTTAGAGACCTCACTTACAACTCTTGGTTGATTTAAATGATTTTTGCTACTATTTCCATGGCTACAATCAATCATAATTCGGGCATTAAGGTTGCTTTTTTTCAATAAATCGTAGGTTGATAAAACATTATTTTCGTCGTAGTTTTTACCTTTTGAAGAACCTCTTAAAATCACGTGACAGGTTTTGTTACCTTTAGTGCTGATTATGGCGGCTAAACTTTGTTCGGTGACTCCAAGAAACTGATGGGGATGTCCTACAGCTTTCAAGGCATCTATTGCGACTTGAACGTTGCCATCCGTACCATTTTTGAAACCTATTGGCATTGATAGACCTGATGCCATTTCTCGATGGATTTGTGACTCTGTTGTTCGAGCACCTATCGCTCCCCAAGTGATCAGGTCCGCAATAAATTGGGGGGTAATCACATCCAAGAATTCTGTCCCGCACGGAAGCCCAATTTTGCTAATGTCAACTAAAAGCTTTCGGGCAGTCCGAAGGCCATTATTGATGTCAAAAGTATTATTTAGATGTGGATCATTAATTAAACCCTTCCATCCAATGGTCGTCCTTGGTTTCTCAAAATAGGCTCGCATTACAATAATTAAATTTTCGCTAAGAGTTTTTTGTAGCTCACTAAGCTTGTGGGCATAGTCAATCGCGGCATTGCAATCATGAATTGAACAAGGACCTGTGATAACGAGAAGACGTGGGTCTTTGCCAAGAATAACGTTCTCACAATCTTGCCGACCTTTACCCACTATCTCTGAGCATTGGGCGGGCAGTGGAATCTCCTCTTTTAAGATGGTCGGGGACAAAAGTGGTCTATAGCTATTAACCCGATTATCGTAGGTTTCTTTTACCATGATTGATTTCTTATGGTTTACAAGTTTTCAATCAACTTAGTGGCGAATTCACTACATTTCACTTCGTTCGGGTTATCCATAAGTCTGGCAAAGTCATATGTAACAAATCTACTGCTTATAGTTTTGTCCATTGTGGCGATTATTAAATCCGCTGCTTCCATCCAACCTAAGTACCTAAGCATCATTTCTCCGGAAAGTAAAACAGAACCTGGGTTTACTTTATCAAGATTGGTATATTTCGGAGCGGTTCCATGAGTGGCTTCAAATATGGCATGCCCGGTCTCATAGTTTACGTTTCCGCCTGGTGCGATTCCGATACCTCCAACCTGAGCTGCTAGTGCGTCTGATAAGTAATCTCCGTTTAGATTCATGGTAGCTATGACATCAAATTCTTTAGGCCTAGTAAGCACTTGTTGTAATGTAATGTCAGCAATAGCGTCTTTAACAAGAATTTTTCCACTGGCCAGTTCTTTTTCTTGTTCGTGGTTGGCGACTTTCGCGCCTTCTAAGGCTTTAGTTTTTTCCCATTGCTCCCAAGTGTATGTTTTATCAGGGTAGGTTTCTTCTACATAATCGTAGCCCCAGTTTCTAAAAGCGCCCTCTGTGAACTTCATTATGTTGCCTTTATGAACAAACGTTAGACTTTTTCTGTCATTAGCAATCGCATAATTTACTGCGGCTCTAACTAGACGCGTGGTGCCTTCTTGAGAGACTGGCTTAAGTCCTACTCCAGACGTGTTAGGAAATCTTATTTTTTCAAATAATTCAGGGAAGTTTTCTTCCATCAAAGACAGGAATTTCTTGCACTCGGTTGTGCCTTCCTCAAATTCTATGCCAGCGTAGATGTCTTCAGTGTTTTCGCGGAAAATAACCATATCGACGCTTTTAGGATCTTTGACAGGAGATGGTACTCCGTTGAACCACCTCACTGGTCTTATACAAACGTATAGGTCTAAAACTTGTCTCAGCGTAACGTTTAGGGAGCGAAAACCTCCGCCGATTGGGGTGGTGAGTGGACCTTTAATCGCTACAAGATATTTTCTGCACATTTCAAGGGTTTCTGAGGGCAACCATTCCCCGGTTTTATTAAACGCTTTTTCTCCTGCAAGTGCTTCAACCCAATTTACGGTTCGTTGATTATCGTATGCTTTTTTAATGGCCGCATCTAGCACCCGTCTACTTGCACGCCATACGTCTGCCCCAATGCCGTCACCTTCAATAAAAGGTATGATTGGTTTGTCGGGTACCTTTAATATCCCATTTTCGATAGTGATAACGTCGCCACCTTTTATTGTATTACCAGAAGAGCTCAACTTAGTTTTCTCCAACTTTAAATTAATAACTTTATAGTATAACAAAAGACTATGCAGATGGGCTGCAAATTTCTTATATTCTTATAATTAATCTATTATTATAAGTTTCAGAAATAACAAAATTTAGAAAAAGTGATAAAAATGGATTTACTTCTTATCGGAGCGGGTTATCTAGCTCGAAAAATCATAACGCAATCGCCGAATTCAAACATCGTCGCCCTGCGGAGAAAGAAAAGCAACCAGGATTTAGTTGAAAGCTGTACTTATAAATATGGGGATGTTTTCAGTCCTACAAATGATTTAATGAACAATATAACCCGTCCATTTAGTGGTTCTGTGGTTGTAATGTTAAATCCAAGCACTTATACGAATGATTTAACGGATTCTATTTCAAGGATAGTTCGCCTTTTTGATCAAAATCTCCTTAAAAAAGTAATCTTAGTTTCAAGTACCGGGATATTTTCAGATGGTTGTAGAAACAGAATAGATAATTCCTATCATCAACCGACACCGTTGAACAAGAGGGCCAAAAAAATACATGCTATTGAGACTGAATGGTGTAGACAGTTTAAAAATATAATAGTAGTTAGGCTAGGGGGTTTGTATTGTTCTGAGCGTATTGTTGGCCTTAATTCCGTGCTATCTGATGATATGATAGATGGAAATGGTGGGGAATACTTGAATTTAATTCATTCTATCGATGCTGCTCGTGCAATTTTGCAATTGTGCTCGAAACATATATACGGTGGTACATTTTTGATTACTGACTGTAATCCAGCAACACGAAGAGATTACTATTCTTATATTGCTAAACTTTATGGAGCTAAACCACCAAAGTTTTCAAATTCAAGCAGGAAAACATATGCCTGTGTGGCACATGATGTTTGGGCGCAGCTAGGAATTTTGCCAAGATTTCCAAATTATATATCTGGTCTCGCTTAATTGATTTGAGTATAAGATTGTTTTCTTTTAGGGTCGTTATGCTGTTAGTAAGTTTGTTGATTTCGACGACTACTAATTCAAAAACGCTGGTGATCGAAATCTTTGATGGAAGGAATAATTCGCGCTTAGCAGCCTTTTCGGTGCAGGTTGCTATCACGGATGAAGAAAAAGCAGTCGGTCTTTCCGATCAGATTGGTCTTCCAGAAAAAGCAGGATTATTGCTGGTTTTCAATGAAGCTAAAAGTGTAAAGATTTGGACAAAATTTATGCAATTCCCAATAGACATTATTTTTTTTGACAAAAAAGGTCGGATAAGCAGAATTCATCCATCAGCGTTACCTGGGAGCAATGAAATTTTTGAAAGCGATTTGCCTTCAAGATTTGTCTTAGAATTGAATTCCGGCGATGCCGAAAGGTTTAATATAAAAAAAAATGATTACATTATTCCAGAAAATATATTATTGAAGTAATGTTTTATACGTATCACTAAAACCCTGAAGATTGACTGGGATTTTAATTTTAACTCGGTCTGAGTCTAAAAAAGAAACAGTGAGAAGTTTGCCTAAAAATAATTGGTTGAGTGTAGAATCAGTTAATGACATGAACAAATGGCACCCGTCCGGGTCGCATCTTTCAACAGGGAAAGTTTTTTCAGGGTTGTCATCGATTTGAATTCCTACTCCCCCAGGTAAGTATATACCTAATGGTACGATTAACAGTGCATGCGGAGGCTCTTCGGCATTTAATTGAGCTAGCGTTAGTTGTAATACAGGTAATTGTGAATTTTTCATGATTATTTCTTGTTGCATCGTGCATTCGGGTAAGCCATTCATATTTGATGGTGTACAATTAATATTCCATGAACTTGCTACTGATTCTAGAGCAGGTGCAATTAAAATAAGGAAGAGAGTGATGGTAGGTGATGATAAACTTTTTCTTTTAGACACGATATTCATAAGGCGACCTCATCGCGACGCGATTATCTCATTAAACCAACTTGGTGTTGAGGGCTTTGAAACAATGTCGTAGTTATCGTAAGGTTTAATATCTATCACGATAGTACCGTCGAAAGCATCTAGTTTCGATACCTTTAGAACATTTTTTTTTCTTTCTAGCAAATCACATACTGCTAGTCCAATTGGGTTTGGGTGATTTCGCCCTCTATATGCAAATGCTCCAACCTTTTTATATTTATTATTTCCTCTCGGAAAACAGGTTAGTGCTCTATTCTCATTGCTTTTTGCCATCCAGAACAATACAAAAATATTAGAGTAGCCCTCAATTCCTTCAAGTGCAGGTTCAAACTCAGGATTAATTTTTATCCTTTTTATGTTGGTTTTTCTTGTCGTTCCTATATCCTCGTCTTTAATTTTAGTCTGGACTACGCCTATAGGCCTGAATTTGAAATCATTATTTTTCGCTTGAGAATTCATGGCCTTAACATTAGGGTAATGTATGGCCCCCAAGAAATTAAAATCAAAATTAAGGAAATAGTCTGTGTCAACGCTCTATACTTCCAGTTCTCGTTATTTGGTATATGTCTCTGGATAACTAAAAGCATGGTAATATCTAGTAATAATGTAAAAACTAACATCACACCTATGCTTGAGCCTATGATGTTTAATAAACGTATTTCGAATGAGGTGTTATAAGAAAATAACGCATAATTACCCAATGTGCATGTAAGCAGTATTACAAATAAAAGTAAAAACCTTAGAACACCTAATTTAAAAATAAATTGCATAATCACATAATCATGTATAAATGTTTCCAATAGACTTAATAATATCAAACTAATCGAAAGACTTGCACAATAATAATGAAAGTATTTTCCTCCGAGCGTTTTTCTATACCCTTACCAAGGAATCATAAATTCCCTATGAATAAATACAAGAGACTCAGGGATCTCGTGTGTGGCGATGAAAGGTTCAAATTACTTGAAGCGTCCCCTGTTGATTTGGAAGTTTTAAAGTCGGTACATGATAAAGACTATGTAATGAGAGTCATGACGGGTGATTTAAGTCTCTTTGAACTTCAGAATTTAGGTTTCCCATGGAGTGCTAATCTTGTAAATCGCTCCCTCTACTCTGTCGGTAGTACGCTTGCGACGGTAAAAGCAGCTGTTAAAGACAGAGTGGCTTGTTCTTTGGCTGGCGGAACTCATCATGCTACTTATGCTCAAGGATCAGGCTTTTGTGTGTTTAATGATATAGCGGTTGCGTGTTTTGCTATTTTAAAAGAGTATCCAGATTTAAATATCGTGGTCATTGATACAGACGTTCATCAGGGCGATGGAACTGCAATAATGTTGTCTGATTGTTCGAGAGTTGCAACGGTTTCGATCCATGCAAACTCAAATTTTCCACCTCACAAACGTTGCAGTGATTTGGATATTTTTTTACCAAATTTGATTAATGATGATGAATATCTTGAAATATTTCAACAAACGCTGTTGGATATTCTTAGCACAAAAAGGCCTGAATTAATAATTTTTGTCTCAGGTGCAGATATTTATATAAATGATAGATTGGGCAGGTTATCGATATCGAAAGCAGCTATTGAGACCAGAGATAGGTTGCTTTTTAGGTATGCAACAAAGTTTGAGTCTAATGTGGCTACTTTGATGGCGGGGGGTTACGCGACAGATATCCAAGATATTGTTGACATTCATTTCAATACAGTCATACAAGCATACAAATTTTGGAGCTCTTAATGAACTTTGAAATTGTCTAAAATGGTCGCAGCCTTTTTAAAAAAATTTTTATAAATAGAACGTTTTAGTTTTTTTCTTACTTTGAAGATGTTAGCTGTGTTCATCAGTCTAGAAATAAGTTCGTCGCTGGTTGCTAGCTCATCCACTAGATTTAATTCTTTGGCTGTCACTGCCTGCCAGTATTCACCGGTAGCAACTTTGTCGATTTCGAGGTTTGGACGTCTTTTTAGCACAAATTCTTGAAATATTTTGTGTGTCCTATCGATGTCTGCTTGAAATTTGTTTCGGCCCTCTTCGGTGTTTTCACCGAATAACGTAAGGGTCCTTTTGTATTTTCCTGCTGTGATTTGCTCGTAATCTATATTATTTTTTTTTAAAATTTTATTAAAGTTTGGAATCTGTGCAACAACTCCAATCGAACCGATAATGGCAAATGGAGCGGCTACGATATTATCTGCTACGCAGGCCATTAGGTAACCCCCGCTAGCAGCGATCTTGTCGACAACGACTGTTAATCTAATTTTTGCATTTACTATCCTTTGAAGTTGTGACGCCGCGAGGCCGTAGCCTTGAACAGTGCCGCCTGCACTTTCAAGTACTATAATCACTTCGTCGTTATCATTGACCACTGAAAGTATCGCCGTAATCTCATCTCTTAAAGTTTCAACTGATGTTGCTCCAAGATCACCAAAAAAATCACAAATAAAGATATTTTTTTCAAAAGTTTTTTTTATCTTTTTTGTTTTTCTTTTTTTAAATTCTGATTTTTCTAGAATATTTAAAAGCATATATTTTTTTACTGCAGCATGTTCGCGATTAATATTTACAATTTCAATTTGATTTAACTTTTTGGTTGGGCCATTCTTACTGTTTTTCAATAAGCCTAAAAATAGAAACAAAAAAATAAATAATAATAAGAATTTTCCACCAAACAACAAAAACTCAAAAATGTATTCCATGTGTGACTCCATGCTGTAAATCTATTTAAGTAAGAGAACGAGAATTAGTATAAATATAGTTGCATGAAAAAATGGCATTATAAAATTACCATCTTGTTTGATCGAAAGATGCGCCCCAACCCATCCTCCGACCATGTTTCCTAAAGCCAAGGCGATCCCTGCCCACCATAAAATTGATGAGCCTATAAAAAATACTGTTAATGCGGCTATCGAATAGGGAACCACTGCAATCACTTTATGCATATTTGTCTGGATTAGATTCATCCCTCCTATTGAGCTTAGTACAAACATAAGAAGAAAACCAATTCCCACGTGGATAAAACCGCCGTAGAATCCGATAGCAACTAATAAAATATATACAAACGGTTTTCGCTTAAGATTATTAGAGAAGGCAAACGTATCATATATGTTTTTATGCCTATATTTTCTAATAGCCATGCTGATGGCTACGATAATCATTATAAAAGCTAGTATTTTATTAAATATAAAATCTGGCATTCTGACACCCGCCAGAGCTCCGAGAACTGCCCCAGGAATTAACGCAATAGCAATAAAAAAGCTTTGTTTAATGTCCTTATAGCCTTTTTTAAAAAAAACAAAAGTTGCAGGTAGTGCTTGGGCTATTATTGCGATTCGATTGGTCCCATTTGCGACAGTAGAAGGTATACCGAAAAGTATCATTATGGGGAGGCTTATTAGAGAGCCACCGCCTGCGACTGTATTAATTACGCCCGCCGCGATTCCCGTCAAGGTAAGTGTTAAAACAATTGCAACTTCACTTATCATCACGTCTCCTAGGTTGGCATAGGGTGCCAACCAGCGTCAGCCCACAGTTGGCCACTAACCGCCGAGTTGCGTATTAAAAAACTGATTGCATCGGCTATTTCTTCAGGCCTTATCAGCCGACCAATTTGAGTTGCCGGTAGGACGTGGCTGTTTATATATTCCTCACCCAGTGCGCGAACCATGGGTGTATCTGTAAACCCTGGGTGTAATACAGCACATCTGACGCCATGATAAATTGATTCTTTCATTAAGGTGGCTGCAGCTGCTTCAAGTCCGCCTTTAGTTGCGGCGTAAGATAACTGACCTTTATTACCTTGAGATGATACTGACCCTATAAAAACGACCACACCTTGAGTTCCTTCTTCAGGAGTCCATTTAGAATTATTAGTTCTGCTTCTTTGCTCCGCGTGCTGTGCAACGAGTTCAAGAGCCCAATATATCGGAGCAATCAAATTAACTTCTACTACTTGACGAAAGTTCTCTACTGGATATATCCGTGCTTTTGATTTTTCTTTATTCAGTTTAACACTAAGCGCATCTCGTGTTATTCCAGCAGCCGGAACGCAAATATTTACCGGGCCAAACTCCGAAAACATTGAGGAAAAAACATTTTGTCGAAACTCATTATCCGTGGTGTCACCTTGAAAAATTTTTAGTTGTACTTTAGGGTGAGTTTTTTGAATGCATTCCGCCACATTAATGACTTCATTTGATAAATCCACTAAAGCAATAGCTGAGATATTCTGTTTGGCTAATTCATCAGCTGTAGCCTTGCCAATTCCGCTTCCTGCACCTGTTATAATTGCTGTTTTTCCGTCAATTTCCATATTTTTTATGCCTAGAATTATTAAACTAATATGATACTCGTACTTGTGCACTGCCGCAAATTAGTGTGGTTCATTAAACATCCCCTTTATCCTTAATCTTGGTGAGTAGTCTACTTGGAACGTAACTCGCGACGAATGCAATCGCTAGTGAAGTAATGGTAATTGTAAAAAGGTCGCTCGGTTTGATTTTAATTGGCAGATAGTCGACAAAGTAAATTTCAGGATTAATTAATTTTAGTGAGAGCAAATTTTCAAATAAGGCCAGTAGATTTGGTAAAAGGAAAGTCATTAAAACGCCTAAAACTAATCCAGCAATGATCCCTAATATCGATATCATTGCCCCCATGGTTACGATAATCTGTGATAAAACATTTTGAGTTGCTCCCATGCTTTTCAAATATCTTAACGCGTATTTTTTTTCTTTCGTGGCAAGAATGACTGCCGTCGCAACATTAAAGCTTGCTACAATTATAATTAAGCTTAATATCACAAACAAAATTCTCTTTTGTGATTTGAGTGCTAAAAAGAATTGTTGATTGAACACTGTCCATGGATACACCTCAAAGAGATTCCCATAAGCATCACTGATTGTCGATGCAGTTTTTTCGGCGGATGATGGGTCTTTCAAATACACTCTAAAACCGGATATATAACTATCCAGTTGAAAAACATTCTGGGCCGTTCTTTTGTTCATAATTATAAATTTTGAATCAACTTGATGGAGTCCTATTTTAAAGAACCCCGTTACTACCATTTCCGTAGCCTTCACACCCCTTTCTGGAGTGATCAAGGTTAGGGATTTGCCGATCGACGTTTTTAGTTTGTCAAAAAGGGTTTTACCAAGGACGATATTGTTTCCATTTTTCTGTATTTCTACTATATCTAAGTAATTAGCTAGACCGCTTTTGCTTTCGACGCTATCCATATGTATAGCTTCAACTATTATCGGTGTAAAAGCGTCTCCCGACTCAATAAGGGCGTCTTTTCTTATGAAAGGCTCAATAGTCTGAACATTTTCCTGATTTTTTAGCCAAGTCTCCTCAATTTCCCAATTAGGACTTTTTTCTTTGTAGAAAACGACAATGTCAGACGTAATACCTAGAGTATGTTTTAATATGGCATTCTCAAATCCATTTACTATTGAAGTTGCTATCGTGATAGTGGCTACCCCTATACAAATTGAGAAGGCGGCCACTAACGCCGCTAGATTTAGAGATTTATTTTTTTTTATTCCTAAAAAAAACCTAAAACCGACAAAAAGTATTTCGATTAGACGCATACTAAATTCCATTTTTTTCAAGTTTAACAGCCTTTAAAACCGGTGTCTTTTTTATTAAAATAAAAGTTAGCTAATAATTTGTACGATATGATAAATGATATTTGAAAAAAAATTCCTATTTACGCTGGTTGATGAAAAATCAGCACTCAAGGGCCGAGAAAAATCTATTACTGTTTCAACAAACCATCTGTTTTTCCAAAATAGAATAGATGCAGATTTTGGCCAAAACCAAGAGCAAATATGTTTTGGAGCTGGGTGTTTTTGGGGGGTCGAAAAAAGGTTTTGGGAAATTCACGGTGTTCTTTCTACCTCAGTTGGGTATGCTGGTGGTTTTACCGAAAATCCGACTTATGAGGAGGTGTGTTCAGGGCAGACCGGTCACACAGAGGTAGTATTAGTTACTTTCGACAATTCGGTAGTTGATATTAATAAAATTATAAAGGTTTTTTGGGAGATGCACGATCCAACTCAGGGTTTTCGGCAAGGTAATGATGTTGGGACCCAGTATCGTTCCGCCATCTACTACAGTAAAAAAGAACAAGAACATGTTCTTATAAGTTCTAAGAAGAATTACCAAAAAACCCTTATACGGGCTGGGAAGGGAGAAGTGACCACGGAGATTAAACAACTTGGGACGTTTTATTTCGCCGAGGATTATCACCAACAATACTTGGTCAAAAACCCAAATGGATATTGTGCATTACAGGGAACTGGATGCAAGTATGTTGATGGATGATAGATAAACTATTTGGGGGTTGATGAATGGGGCTAATTGTAGACTGTAAATTGATCGACAATCAGGTCATAGGTGTTTGCTCGTTGATAGGTAAAAAAAAGCTAAACTTGCTAGATGACCTTATATTAGAGGCAGCCACTCAAGACCTTAAAGATTTAATTGCGAGCGAGCCCGTACGCTGCATAATAATGCAAGGTGGTAATTCGTATGCCTTTTCAGGTGGGGTTGATTTAAATCAACTCGGTAAATTAAATAAAAATACTGCAAAAAATTTTATAAATAGATTACACCTATTTTGTAACATGATTCGAGAACTCCCCGTACCTGTGATCGCAAAAATGCAAGGCTTTTGCATCGGTGGGGGATTAGAGATCGCAGCCGCCTGTGATTTTAGGATAGGAGATTATTCAGTAACGTGTGGTATGCCTGAAGTTAAAGTTGGGGTACCTTCGGTTATCGAAGCAAATTTGCTATTAGGTCTTGTGGGTTGGGGGAAAGCTAGAGAACTAATGTTGAGGGGTAATATGATAGACGCAAAAGAGTGCTTCAGGATAGGGTTAATTCAACATTTGGTGAAAGCCGATATATTATCCTCATTTATTGATGATATTTGCAAAGAATTGGTTGCAAACGGCGCCAATGCACTTAGGCTTCAAAAGCAATTGATGCTCGAGTGGGAGAGAGCGATGTCTTCAAATTCAATTGCCGTCAGTGTCGGTTACTTTCAAGAAAATTTTGAATCTGAAGAATGTTTCGGGCTCACCAAGGAGTTTTTTCAAAAAAAAATTACTGACTAAATTTTTTGTTAAAGTCGATCATTATTTGACCGGTTTCCATAAGTAAAGAGTCATATTTTGGCTCGTCATAAGGGTCATTAAATTCCTCACCATCCTCTTTATCTGAATCTGTTTGGGAGAGAGGTTCAAGGCCATGCAAAACTCGAAATTCGTTTTCTAGAGCCAATTGATTTTCTTTGTTTTCCTTATATTCGGCTTCTCGTGTAGCCTCGACTAAAGAAAGTGTAGTTGTCTCCTGCGCGTTTAATATTTTCGTCTCGGTCTTGACTAAATGTTGAAATTTTTCATTAAGATTAATTCGAGATATATGAGCCTCAAGTAAATTTGTAATTATATCTTCGTCGAAATTAGACCTCCTATACGAGGCTTGACTTATCTTTGCCCAAGGTAGAGCGTTTTTCAATCCTTTTTCGCCATGATTTTTTGGTGCGGGTAGTCCAAAAAACTGAATATCAGGAATGACACCACG
>MDTD01128113.1_pt1 | contig 12959 bp, 12 predicted proteins | sample 811221 | NCBI WGS metagenome assembly MDTD01 (sample SAMN05326646, study PRJNA326480) | marine metagenome | isolation source: seawater | place: Pacific Ocean: South West | collected 2011 | reverse complement strand
ATTGCCTAATTCCAAATCATCTGGTAAATCATTTTTGTGAAGTTTAATATTCATAATTATTCTGAAGATGTTTATATATGAAACCAAAAAATTGTCTAATTTTTGGCGGGAGCGGTCAAATTGGAAGTTTCTTAATTAGGAAACTGACAAAAAATAACCTCAAAGTTACCGTTGTAACAAGAAATGTTCATCAAAAAGGCATACAAATAAAAACTCAGGGCAATGCTGGTTTTGTGGATATTAAAGAGGTAAAAATTTTCGAGGAAAAAAAAATTGAAAAATTATTTAGTGAAGCTGATTATTGTATAAATCTGATAGGAATTTTATATGAAAGCAAAAAGGGAAACACATTTAAGAATATTCACACAGTATTTCCGTCACTGTTAGCTAAACTTTGTAAAAAACATAATATTGAACATTTTGTACATATTTCTGCTCTGGGGATAAATAATGCAATAGACTCTCAATACGCTGTTTCAAAACTCAAAGGAGAGACAAATATATTAAGCAATTTTTCTAAAACAACAATATTAAGACCATCAGTTGTTTTTTCTAACTCTGATAATTTTACTACCCAATTTATGACTTTATTGAGAAGACTACCAATTTTCCCACTTTATTATTCTGGAAAAACTAAATTTATGCCAATACACGCAACTGATTTAAGTAATATTATTTATCACGTTTTATCTAATAAAACTGAAACACAAGTAGTAGAGTGTGTTGGGCCAGAGATTTTGTCTTTCAAGGAAATTTTGCAAATTCTTCTAGATTTAATTGAAAAGAAAAGATTATTGTTACCTATGCCGCTATCTTTAGCTAAACTTTCAGCTAAATTTTTTCAACTACTTCCAAAGCCTTTGTTGACAGAGGATCAACTTAAATTATTAAAATATGATAATATATCGTCCGGAAAGTACAAAACTAATTCTGAAATTGGAATTCCAAGTAAATTATTTTTTAAAGATGAAGTAAAAAAATATGCTTTTATGTGGCGAGATGGAGGAGAGTTTTCAACTGAAAAATATATATCGCATAACGTAGATGAGAAACGTTAAGGATATTTGCTATCCAGTTTGAACTTTTTTACTAATATAATTTTGAACTTCTTCTTTTTCATTATTTTCTTCTTTCTTACCCCGCGGCTGATAAGCGAATAATAAATGAAGACGACAGTAGGAGAAATCTTTCAATGATGATCTGCCACAAAAATAAAAAGATTTTTCATCTGGATGACCTATTGGCCATTTACATGAGTTGTCGTCTAACTCTTCTAGTTGTTTTGGATTTTCGGGTTCAAAATCTTTATCAATAATTAAAGATTTAAATCTGTTTCTTTTACTCTTTTTAGATTTAATCTTAAACTCATCATGATCATTTTTAAAATTATTATTTGAAGTTGTTGGTCTAGTTTTTATTTTAGCTGAAAGATTGAGCCTATGAGCTTTGCCTATAACAGCATTACGACTAATACCCCCGATTATTTCAGCAATTTGGCTTGCAGTGTTTCCTTTTCCCCATAACTCTTTAAGTTTTGCTACTTTCTCGTCATCCCAACTCATAAATTAACCATATATTGTATAATTTTTAATAATAAACACAATATAGAGTTAAATTTATAACAATAACAAGTTAATATTTTAATTTATTAACAAAAATTATTTGAAAAATTTTCAATCGGCACTTGTATGAATGTATTCTTAAAATATAGAAGTATATAAATAATTTTATTTATGAGTTATTTAGCGAAAAATTACAACAGAAAAAAAATCTCTTTTAAAAAAGGCAAGGGCGCCTATCTTTATACTTCAAATGGTACAAAATATTTAGACTTTGTTCAAGGTATAGCGGTTAATTGTTTAGGTCATGCAAATCCAGAATTAATAAAAACTATTAAAAATCAATCAAAAAAACTTTGGCATGTATCAAATGCTTTCCAAATTCCAGAGGGAGAAAAATTAGCTAAAAAATTATGTCAAAAAACTTTTGCAGATTATGTAATTTTTCAAAATAGTGGCACTGAAGCGACAGAGGCTGCTATTAAGGTCGCTAGAAGATATTTTTATTCAATAGGAGAACCACATAAAAATAGAATTTTGTGCGTGAAAAATTCATTTCATGGAAGAACAATCGCGAGTATTTTTGCTAGTGGTTCTAAAAAAATGACAGAGGGATTTGGACCAAAAGTTCCTGGATTTGATCATTTTGTTTTTGGAAATCACAAATCCTTGAAAAAAAAGATAAAAAAAAATACAGCTGCAATTATGGTTGAAAATATAATGGGCGAGGGAGGCATAAAGGTAATACCAGATTTTTGTCTAAAAGAGTTGAGAAAACTCTGTAACAAAAAAAAGATATTACTCATAGCAGATTCTGTTCAAGATGGTATTGGAAGAACAGGTGATTTTTTTGCATTTGAACAGTCTAAAATAAAACCAGATATTGTACCAATTGCAAAAGGTATTGGAGGTGGATTTCCTATAGGAGCAGTTTTGATGAATAAAAAAGTTGCAAAAGGAATGACACCTGGAACTCATGGATCTACTTTTGGAGGGAACCCTTTAGCTATGGCTATTGGAAATACTATAATGGATATAGTTTCTAACAGAAAGTTTCTAAATAATGTAAAAAGATCATCAAAATATTTCCTTTCGAATTTAAATTTACTTCAAAAGAAATATCCTAGAATAATCAAAGAAATAAGAGGAAGAGGTTTGTTAATTGGAATTCAGCTTTATAAAGATCAATCAAAATTTATAAAAAAATTAATGGATAATAAATTATTGACTATAAGAGCTGCTGAGAATGTAATACGAATTTTGCCTCCATTAAATGTTAAAAAAAGCGAACTAGATCAAGCTCTAAAAATTATAAACAAAGTTTGTACAGAGATAAAATAATATGAAACATTTTATTAATCTGAAAGATATACCAGCTAAAGATCTTAGAAAAATTTTAATAGATGCAAAAAAAAGAAAAAATGCTCGAAATGAAAAAGATAATCTTGAGTTTGATAAAGGCCTTCCTTTAAGGGGTAAATTGTTAATACAAATGTTTGAAAAATCTAGTCTGAGGACCAGATTAAGTTTTTATCTGGCAATTAAACAACTTGGTGGAAGCATGTTAACACTTAGACCAGATGAACTTCACTTATCAAAAGGAGGCGAAAGTATCGAAGATACTGCTAAAATATTGTCAAACTTTGGTAATGCTTTCATGCTAAGAACAGATAAAGACAGCAAGTTAGAGGAATTTAAGAAATATTTATCAATTCCAATTATAAATGGATTAAGCCCATCTTCTCACCCGACACAAATTTTGTCAGATATTTTTACAGTAGAGGAAATTAAGCAAAAACCAATATCAAGGTTGAATATAACTTGGATTGGGGACTCCAACAATGTTTTAAATTCATTGATTGCCGCATCAATTAAATTTTCATTTAATTTAAAAATTGGTTGTCCAAAAAATTATCAACCGAGTAAAAACATGATGAATTATATAAAAGAAAATAAAAATAAAATTTCCATTTATAATGATCCTAAAAAAGCTGTTTTAAAATCTGATGTTATTTTTTCAGACAAAGTAATATCTATGAATGATAAAGTTAATCAAAATATAAAATTAAATTATTTTAAAAAATTTAAGATTAACAAAAAATTAATGAGTCTCGCAAAAAAAGAATGCATTTTTCTTCATTGTTTACCTAGAGGAAAGGAAGTAGAGGAGGAGGTTTTTTTAAGCAAACAATCTAAAGTTTGGCAACAAGCGGCTAACAGAGTTCATGTTCAAAAATCTATATTACTCTATTGTTTTGATAAACTACGGTAACGGCAGTGGATTGTCTGAGTTTTGATTTAAATATAATATAACTGATGCTCTATCTTTTTCTTTTCTTAACCCAGCAAAAGCCATCTTTGTACCTTTAATCCATTTAGCTGGTTTTATTAAGTACCCGTTAAGTTCCTCAAAAGTCCATTCTTTCTCGTATCCAGCTAGTGCTTTTGAATATTTGTAATCACTTATAGCCCCCACTTTTCTTCCAATAACATTGTATAAAGCTGGCCCAATATTATTTTTTCCACCTTTAACAATCGAGTGACAAGCAGCACATTTTTTGAAAACTTTCTCTCCCGTTGTCAGATCACCCATTGCCATTAAAGCGGCTATATCAATTTCTTTTTCAGATGTTTTATTATCTGATTCTGAAGATGCTGTAACAACCTGTTCTACCTCTATCGCATAACCTGGCTTATCTGGTTTTTCTACATGAAAAATGATGTCTGATAGCTTTCCAATACCAATTATTAGTAGAGCAACCATCAATACAGCAGCTATTATTTTGTTTAATTCGAAAGAGTCCATTTATAAAAATTATTTTGAACATATAACATTATAAATATAAAATTGCTTATGTTTTTAATGTACAATTTTGCCTCTGTTTGTATGGTGATAATAATTCAAAAACACCCATGAAGACATTAGTTATAATTCCGTCGAGACTAGCAGCTACAAGATTGCCTGGAAAACCTTTGTTAAAAATTAATGGATTATCTTTGATTTCCCATGTTTATAAAAAGGCCCAAGATGCTGATATAGGACAGGTGTTTGTTGCTACTGAGGATCAAGAAATTTTTGATGACATAAAAAAAAATGGAGGAGAAGCGATAATAACTAGCAATCATCATAAATCAGGAACTGACAGAATCTATGAAGTTATAAAAAAGCTTAATATAAAAGATGTTGAACTAATTATGAATCTGCAAGGAGATGAGCCGCTCATAAATATTAAAGATATTAAAAATTTAAATAATCAAATGATGAAAGGTGAATATGATCTAGGTACCCTAGGGTCTAAAATTGACCAAAAAAAAAAATTTGAAAACGAAAATATAGTAAAGGTTGTAACAAACAAAAGCCTAGAACTATCCGATTTTCCTTTAGCATTAAAATTTTTAAGAAGAACTGATACGAATATTGAAAATACCTATCATCATTTGGGAATTTACTGTTATAAGTTGGAAACATTGAAAAAATTTGTATCTTTAAAACAATCTTCTAATGAAATCAAAAATAGACTAGAACAATTAAGAGCTTTAGATAATAATATTAATATAAATGTTGCTCTAGCAAAATCTACATCAATAGGAGTAGATACTGAGGAGGATTTTATAGCTATAAAAAAAATAATGGAATATAAGTCAGAATGACGAAATTTTATTTTCAAGGAACATTTGGAGCCTACTCACACTTAGCAGCTTTATCAATAGATGCAAATGCAGAAATTATTCCTTGTAAAACTTTCGATGAGTGTTTTGTCAAAGCTTCAAAAGATTCAAACTCAAAAATTATAATTCCAGAGTCTAATAGAATTACTGGAAATATTGGGATAGAGTACTTGATATTTGAGTATAGATTAAACATTTATGCTGAATATTTTCAAAAAATAGAACATAATCTTTTAGGTTTACCAGGAACAAAAGTATCTGAAATCAAAGATGTATACTCTCATGCCCAAGCACTTTCTCAATGTTCAAGATTTATAAAATTGAATAATTTTGTAGAACATGTTAGAGCCGACACCGCTGGATCCGCAGAAATGATTTCAAGGATTAAGAATAAAGAAAAGGCGGCTATTGCTTCTTCATTAAGTGCAAAAACTTATAATTTAGAAATAATAAAAAAAAATATTGAAAATGAAAAAGGAAACCTAACAAGATTTCTTGTTATGGGAAAAGATATTTTGCAACCGGAATTCGGTAGTAAAAAATATATAACTTCTTTTTTATTTAAGTTAAAAAGTAAACCTGCGGCGCTGTATCAGTCTCTTGGTGGATTTGCAATTAACGGGGTAAATTTGACAAAATTACAAAGTTATCCAGAAAAAAATTCGTTCGACTCTTTTTTCTTTTTGTGTGATTTAGATGGTCATATTGAAGACCTCAAAGTTCAAAAATCATTAGAGGAACTTGGATTACACTGTCAAGATTTTCACGTTCTAGGTGTCTTTGAAGCTGACAAACAAAGAGAAATTAAGAAATAACTTTTATTGTAGATAAGAAATTATTACTGTTATAATAGTTTGTGGAGGCTAGAGGTGAATGCTGCTTGAACTCGACCAGATCTTAACGGAAGCAGTCGTAGAGACAGTTATTCAGGTTCTAGTCTCCTTAATTTTAAAATAATGAATAATAATACAAAAGTATTAGCTTTAAAATATAGACCGCAAACATTTGATGATCTTATAGGTCAGAAAGTTGTTGCTGAAACTATAATAAATTCAATCAAAGCTAATAAAGTTCCAAATGCATATTTATTTACTGGAATAAGGGGAATAGGAAAAACGACTATTGCTAGAATTGTAGCAAAGACACTTAACTGTGCTGATGTAATTAAGAATCAATGCAATAATGATAAATGTAATACCTGTGAGTCTATAAGTAATTCAAGTCATATTGATGTTCTAGAGATGGATGCTGCTAGCAAAACCGGGGTAGATGACGTTAGAGAATTGATTGAATTTTCAAGATATGGGCCAACTTCGTCAAAATATAAAATTTTTATTATTGATGAAGTTCATATGTTAAGCAAACAAGCATTCAACGCCCTTTTAAAAACATTAGAAGAACCTCCAGAATATTTAAAATTTATTTTTGCAACTACAGAAATAAAAAAAATTCCAATAACAGTAATATCTAGATGTCAAAGATTCGATTTAACAAGGATAAAGTCATCTGAGCTCTTTGAATATATAAAAAAAATTAAAAATAAAGAGAAAGGAAAAGTAAGTGATGATGTTCTTAAGTTAATTGTGAAAATTTCTGAGGGTTCAGTTAGAGATTCGCTTTCATTATTAGATAGAGCTTTATTGAGCTTAGATACCACAAAAGAATTAGACATCAAATCTGCACAAAATATTTTTGGTTTTTTTGATAAATCGCATTTGATAGAATTGTTTGAATATATCTTTAAAGGAGATGAAAATAAAGTAGTAGAAATTTACAGGAAAATTTACGATCAAGGAGTTGAACCAAAAGTTTTTATAAATGATTTTTTAGAAATATTATATTATTTTAAGAATATCAATTATTTGACTTTAGAAAGTACAAATTTTTCTTTAAACGATCATGAATTTAAAAAAATAAAATATTTATCAGATCATTTAGACTCGGATGTTCTAATTTTATTTTGGCAATTTACAATTTCTACTCTTGATGAACTAAGTATTGTATCTAATCAACATTTATCTATAGAAATGTTCCTGATAAGATTAATGCATTTAAGCTCCATGAAATTGAAAAAAAAAATCCAAATTGATGACAATTTTGATACAAAAAAAGAAAATCAAATTGAAAGGTTAGAAATTGAAAATCAATCTAAAACTATAAACCAAATTAAGAATATTGCTCAAGAAGAAAAAATTACTCCAGAAATTCAAACTGAAATTAAATCAGATAAAAGATTATTAATTAAATCTTTAAATGATTTAATAGAGGTTTGTTTTAAAAAAAAAGAATTAAAGTTAAAATATGAACTAGAGAATAATGTAAATCTAGTTAAATTTGAAAAAAATTTAATTGAGATATCTTTTAATGAAAGTTTAGATAAGAACTTTGTAAAAGATATCTCTTTAAAACTATTTGAGTGGACTAATGAAAGATGGATTATAACATTTAGCCAACTTGAAGGCGAAATATCAGTAAAGAGAAAAAAAGATAATGTTAAAAAAGTATTAATTGATAATGCAAAAAAATCTGAAATTTACCTTAGTGTGTTAGAAAATTTTCCTGATGCAGAGTTGATAGATTTCAATTTAAAAAATGAAGAGAGTAATGATGGCTGATTTTACAAAGATTTTAGAAAAAGCAAAAGAATTAGAGTCAAAGATGAAAGAGAGCCATGAAAAAATTAAGGAAATAAAAGTTTCAGGAATTTCTGGATCCAATTCAGTTAAGATAGTTCTTGATGGCGAGGGAGAAATGCAATCAATTGAATTATCAGACGAAATTCTTAAAGAAGATAAAAATATAATTGAGGACTTAATTGTTGCTGCTCACAATAGTGCTAAATCTCAATTAAAAGTTAAAACTTCTGAAGAAATTTCAAAAGCAACAGGAGGATTTGGAATACCTGGTTTCAAATGGCCATTGTAGTATATGCAAAATATTCCGGAAATAGATGAATTAGTAAAATTAATTTCAAAACTTCCAGGTCTTGGTCCGAAATCTGCTAAAAGAATTGTATTAAAATTAATAAATAATCGAGAAGAACTTATAAAACCTATTGTAAATACATTAGCTCAAATTTACAAAAATGTTGTAAGGTGTAATTTCTGTGGGGCACTAAAGTCAAACTTAAGTAGCTGTCTTAACTGTGAAAATAATAAAAACAAATATTCAAAAATTTGTGTAGTTGAGGATATTGCCGATCAATGGTCAATTGAAAGTTCAAATATTTTTCAAGGTTATTTCCATATTTTGGGAGGGACCATTTCTTCAGCAGGTAAAAAAAAGGAAGATTTGTTGATAAATTCACTAGTGGAGAGGGTTAAAAAAGATAACATTGAGGAAATTATTTTAGCTACAAGCGCAACTGTGGAAGGTCAAACAACAGCATTTTATATTCAAGACAGCTTAGCAGATATCAATGTTAAAATTACTAAATTAGCGCAAGGCCTTCCTGTTGGTGGTGAGATAGAGAGCTTAGACGATGGAACATTGATTTCTGCTTTCAAAAATAGATTAAAACTTAATTCAAACTCTAATTGACATTCTTTTTTTTAAGACGATTTAAGTGAAGCAATGGCTCTGTGTAACCAGATGGTTGATCCTTACCTTTAAAAATTAAATCACAAGCAGCTTGGAAAGCTATAGAATTTTCATAATCGGTACTCATTTTAACATATTTAGGATCATCTTGATTTTGTTTATCTACAATTTTTGCCATATCCTTCATAATTTCTGTTACTTGTATTTTTGTAGTAACTCCATGATGTATCCAGTTTGCAATATGCTGAGATGAAATTCTCAAAGTTGCCCTATCCTCCATTAAACCGATATTATTAATATCTGGAACTTTAGAGCAACCAACTCCTTGATCAACCCATCTTACCACGTACCCTAAAAGAGTTTGAGCTGAGTTACTTATTTCGTTATTTATATCTTCGACTGACCAGTTTGGTCTATTTGCGATAGGAATTGTTAAAAGGTCATCAAGTGTAGCTTGATTTCTTTCCATTAATTTTTTGTGTTTGTCAAAAATATTTATCTCATGGTAGTGTAATGAATGTAAAGCAGCTGCTGTTGGTGAAGGTACCCACGCACAGTTTGCTCCCGCCTCTAAGTGCCCAACTTTTTGATCCATCATATCTTTCATTTTATCCGGCATTGCCCACATTCCTTTTCCAATTTGTGCTTTACCAGAAAATCCACACTGTAAGCCAATATCTACATTATTATTTTCATAGGCTGAAATCCATTTAGAGGATTTCATTTCTCCTTTTTTGATCATCGGGCCAGCTTCCATAGAAGTATGCATTTCATCCCCAGTCCTATCTAAAAATCCAGTATTTATAAAAAAAACTCTATGTTTTAAACTTCTAATACATTCTTTTAAATTAGCAGAGGTTCTTCTCTCCTCATCCATAATCCCAATTTTGCAAGTATTTTTTTTTAAACCTAAAACTTCCTCAACTTTAGTAAAAATTAAGTCCGTAAAAGTAGTTTCATCAGGTCCATGCATTTTTGGTTTAACAATATATATTGATCCAGTTCTAGAATTACTTTTTTTTTTTATATCATGAAGTGCCGCAGCAGTAGTTATAAATGCATCCATAATACCCTCTGGTATTTCACTACCATCACTAAGCAGAATTGAGGGGTTAGTCATTAAATGACCAACATTTCGAACAAGTAAAAGACTTCTGCCATGAAGTTTTAGTTTTTTACCATCTTTTGAAATATAGCTTCGATTTGGATTTAATTTTCTTTCAAACAATTTTCCCTCTTTTTCAAACTCTGTTTTAAGATCACCCTTCATTAAACCTAACCAATTTCGATAACAAATAATTTTATCTTGAGAGTCAACTGCAGCAACACTATCTTCATTGTCACAAATTGTAGATACTGCAGACTCTAGAATTATATCACTTATACCTGCATGATCTTGTTGGGCAGCAAAAGCTCTTGGATCTTTTAAAATTTCAATATGTAAATTATTATTTTTAAGGATAATTGCACTCGGATTGTCACTTTCACCTCTGTGACCAATAAATTTTTCCTCATCAACTAAGTCAAAAATATCCGCACCTTTCAAAGCTTTAAATTTTCCATACTTAATTGCGCAACCAGTTATCTTTCTCCAACTCAAACCTGCTAATGGAAAATGTTTATCTAAAAAATCTCTACCATATTTAATTACCATTTCACCTCTTTGAGGATCATATCTTTCTGAAACACTGTCTTCAGATTGTTCAATAACATCGGTTCCATAAAGACTGTCATATAGACTCATCCATCTAGCATTAGCTGCATTCAGCGCATAACGAGCGTTCATGACTGGAACCACTAATTGAGGTCCTGCGATGTTTGCAATTTCCTCATCGACATTCTTAGTCTCAATTTTGAAATCTGGACCTTCTTTAATCAAGTAACCAATCTCTGATAAGAAATTTTTATATTCACTTAAATCAATTTCTTTATCTTTATTTTTCTTATGCCAATTATCTATTTTATCTTGTAAATTTTTTCTGATATCTAATAACTCTTTATTTCTTGGTGCAAGTTCATCTAGAGTTTTCTCAAAACCAAGCCAAAATTTTTCTACTGAAATATCAGCGCCTTCTAATAGTTCCTCATTAACAAATTCAGACAGATTCTTTGAAACTTGCAGATTATTTATTTTTATATATTTTTCTTGCATACCACTTAATTATACCCCATCTGTATTTTTGCCTGAGAGTTTTGCTCCTTCGGCGGAAATAAATCTCTTTCCAGAGTGTCATGCTTTGATCGGTCCATTTGCCTGAGAGTTTCCGGGGTAGTTGCTCCTTCGGCGCTAATAAATTAGTCTCTCCCGATAATAAGTTTTATCTGTTAAAAAAAATTAAGTCAATTAATAACAGTTACCTAAATATAAATATCATTTTATTGCCTTTTTTGTATTCTAACGATCAATTATAAGTATTTTATGAAAAATTATTTAAATTTTGAGAATGAAATCAAGGATCTAGAAAATGAATTAGAAAAATTAAAAGATCCTTTTAATCAAGAAGGTATTTCAGAAGTTGATACCAAAAAAATTACCAAAACACAGCAAGAGTTAGATGAAAAAATTCAAAATATTTACTCTAATTTAGATCCTTGGCAAATTACTCTAGTTGCTAGACATGAAGACAGACCAAAATCTAAATTCTTAATAGATAATTTATTTGAAGATTTTATTTTATTAGAAGGAGATAGGTATTATGGAGAAGACAAATCAGTTATAACTGGTTTTGCTAAATTTAAAGGTCAGTCAGTTTTAGTAATTGGTCAAGAAAAAGGTGAAAACTTAGAAACTAGAATAGAAAGAAATTTTGGCATGATGAGACCTGAAGGATATAGAAAAACTATTAGACTTATGAAATTAGCAGATAAATTTAATATACCTATAATATCTTTTATAGACACTCCTGGTGCATATCCAGGTGTTGGCGCTGAGGAAAGGGGACAAGCAGAGGCAATAGCAAAATCGATTGAGTGTTGCATGCAATTAAAAGTTCCCAATATAGCAATTGTAATTGGAGAAGGTGGATCAGGAGGAGCTATTGCTTTGGCTTCCTCTAACAAAGTTTTAATGTTCGAAAACGCAATATACTCTGTGATTTCACCAGAAGGATGTGCAACAATCTTATGGCGGGATCCAAAAAAAATGCTTGATGCAGCAAAAGCAATGAAGCTTTCCGCAAAAGATTTATTAGAATTAAATGTTATTGATGAAATTATTTCTGAGCCACTTGGAGGAGCCCATCGAGACAAAGAAATTATTTTAAGGAACCTAGAGATTTCTATTTCTAAAAATCTTGATTTTTTTAAAGAAATGACAGCAGAAGAAATTATTAATCACAGAAAAAATAAATTTTTAAAAATAGGTAGGAGTAAAGGTTTTGTTAACAATGCTCAAAGCTTAAGTGCAACTAAGTTACCTATAACAAAATTTCAAGAAATATTAAATTCTAAAAAAAATATAGTAATAGCGGTTATTTTATTATTTATTATGGCTTTATTATTTACTTTGATATTATAAAGCACCACAACATTTTTTAAATTTTTTTCCTGAACCACAATGACATGGTTCGTTTCTACTCATTTTCTTTCCGAGAGCTTTAAGTTTATCTTTAGAAAGACTTTGACTAATTTTTTCTGTTGGTTCACTAAAAACTTTTAAATTCATTAATATTTTTACATGATCTAACTTTAATTTTTCTAATAAGTTGGAAAATAAACTAAAAGCCTCTTTTTTATATTCAACTAGAGGATCTCTTTGTCCATAAGATCTTAAGCCTATTACTTGTCTTAATTGCTCTAAGTATTGAATATGAGATTTCCAATTAAAATCTATAGATTGTAATAGGATTCTTTTTTCTATTTCTTTAGATTGATTAATAGATAGTGATTGTGATCTTTGATTTCGAGTTTCATTAAATTTTTCAAAAATTTTACTTTTCAGATCTTTATCACTAAGCGATATCATTTTTTCGTATTCGGTAGTGTCTAAATTTTTTCCAAATATAGACCTTAGCTGACTATTAAACTCATTGTTTTTAGGGTTTGATAATTGTTTAGATTTAAGATTTATTAAGTCATCAACAATTTCGTTTAAAAACTGGTCTGAATAATCAAATATATTATTACTATCCATTGCATCTTTTCTTTGAGAAAATATCACTTGTCTTTGATCATTTAAAACATTGTCAAATT
>MDTD01028224.1_pt1 | contig 12961 bp, 11 predicted proteins | sample 811221 | NCBI WGS metagenome assembly MDTD01 (sample SAMN05326646, study PRJNA326480) | marine metagenome | isolation source: seawater | place: Pacific Ocean: South West | collected 2011 | reverse complement strand
GATTCGGTTTTGAAGAATTTACCTCCAGAGTGTAGTGTTGTAAAAATAAGTTGCACAGCCGGTATATTTTTCTTTTCGTGAACGTCGACTGGAATTCCCCTACCGTCATCCATAACTTCCGCCGATCCATCCTCTCTTAGGTTTACAGTAATGGTCTTTGCAAATCCAGCAAGCCCCTCATCCGCAGAATTATCAATTATTTCTACTAAGGCATGGTTGGGATTTTTCGGATCAGTATACATGCCGGGACGGTGAAGAATGGGTGATAAATCTTCTAAGACTTGGATGTCTCTGGCTGAATAATTTTCGTTTTTCTTAATCATTATTTACTCCGAATGAGAAACTACCACCGCTGGCTTTCCTTTTATGCGGGGAATAAATTTGAGGGGATCTGTTGGATGTAGCAAAGGAATTTTTAATAATTTCTCCTCCACATGCTCCACAAAGAGCTTTACTTTTCTCGACACTAACCTGCCAGACGGAAAAACTGCACTTATCCTCATCTCGGCAGGCCCAAACTCTGGAAGTAATTGCACTAAACGACCACTCTCCAGATCCTCGCCCAATAAAAATGCTGGAAGATTTGCCACCCCAATTCCCTCTCTGGCGGCAGAGCGGATAGCAAATGCGCTATTAGCTTTGAAGTCTCCGAACACCCTTACCAAAGATGGCTTTCTACTTGTCCCGAAATTCCAATCATTACTGGAGCTAAAATACGTGTAGGTATTATATGAATACGTTATGCAATTATGTTTTTTCAGGTCCTGTGGCTCTCGCGGGTGTCCGTGGTGCGACAAATAATCAGGTGAAGCCACACAAATGCGGGCGAAGCTTCCTACATGACGGGCTATGAGAGATGAATCTTCCAATTCCCCCATTCTAATTGCAACATCTACACCCTCTTGGATTACATCGACATACCTATCCTTGAGCGATAAATCTATTGCTAAGTCTGGAAACTGCTGGCGAAATTCAAAAATGAGGGGAACTAAGTAGCGTCTTCCGAAAGCTGCAGGTGCGCTGACTCTCAGCTTACCAGTTGGCCTATTTTGTAAGTTTGCGATTTCCGCATCCATTTCCTGAACCTCATCCAATATGCGTTTGGCTCGTTGGTAATATTCCTTTCCAGAATCAGTTATCGATAATCGTCTTGTAGTTCTATTTAAAAGTCGGACACCAAGAATATTTTCCAATGCATTCATATGCTTACTGACCGTAGGCTGTAACATATCCATTTCCTTTGCTACGGCTGAAAAACTCCCAGATTCCACAATTCGAGTGAAAACGTGCATTAAATGTAGCCTATCCATACCATTTTCGCTTTATTCTAAAAAAGAATAAATTATATTCTTTTTTTCCGTATTTTCAAGTGACGATAAATGCTTTAGGATAAGCATCGTTGATATACAGATCACATTGATAAATCTTGCAGATTCCTCCTCCCCTGGCAGGATTTATCTCAGGGCCTTCGGGCCCTTTTTTTGTAACTTAGGTGAGCACTAGTTGAAGCCTTTTTTAAGAGCGCGAAACCAAACGGACAACCCCCAAAAATTGAGATTCTGTTGGTGTTAAATTGACTGTTTTGAATGAAATTTACCTATCCAAGTAAACGTTGAATTCATTCCCGCTAATGTTTGTTTCGATTTTCGGAATCTCCCACTTTCAAATCCCCAGCTAGAAATACAAAAATTAGAGGAATCAATGCTAAGACCGCCAAAACCATAAAGGCAGCGCTGTAACCAAGCATAGCTGCTTGCCTGTCGATTTCTAGTGCCAACTGAGCAAGTGTCTCGTCTCCGTTTTGTAAATGTCGCCCCCCAAATGCAGGCTCAAACCAATTTATAAAAGGAATTAGATCCGAGCGAGCTGTGCCACTATTTATAAAATAAAAATTTAAAATCACTGACACCCCTACGCTGCTGCAAATACTCCTAGTCAAGTTTATCAAAGCAGAAGCGTCAGTCCTTTCAGAGGAGGACTTACCGTAGAAAGCAACCTCCTGCATCGGAATGATTGCTATGCCCGCACCAACTCCTTGGATAAAACCCGTCCAAATGATCTCCCAATTTCCAACGTCGAGGCTCCACTTTGACATTTGGTAATTGACAATGCAAATACATAACAAACCAAAGCTAATTAAGGTCCGGGGTTCCACCCTACCTGACAATCTCCCCGCAATGAATAATGCTGCAAGTAATCCAATCCCTCTCGGGGTCTGCAATAGACCAACCGTATCGATTGGAAACCCAATAAGATCATCTAAAAATATTGGCATGAGAGCCAAAATAGGGACGGTTAACAAGCCATAGAAACCCATTAAAACTAGTCCGAGGCGGAATTGTGGCGTATAAAACAGTCTGGGGTCAATAAATGGTTTTCGGGAGGTTAGGGAATGCACAATAAAAAAATAAAAAGCTAGACAGGCGACAGTTGCCTCGAGAATTATTTCTCTTGATTCGAACCAATCCAAGCGATGCCCTCTATCAAACATAATTTGTAAAGCACTTACCCCGATCGCTAAACTCAAAAACCCTATCCAATCAAGCCTAGAGCCCTTCTCGCGTGGAGTCTCTCTCAAAAAGGATAGAATTCCTAAAAAAGCAAGAATACCTATTGGGACGTTAATATAGAAAACATATCTCCATGAAAGATATTCAGTTAAATAACCTCCGAGGACAGGTCCAAAAAATGAACCTGAAAACGCGCCTACGCTCCAAATTGAAAGTGCTTTACCGTGATCCTTGGCGGCAAAGTTGTCCAACATTATGGAGTTTGACAAGGGTAAAATAAATACTCCGGTAAAACCTTGCACGGTCCTAGCTATAACCTCGATACTAAGGGAGTCCGCCGCACCACATATCACAGAGGAAATCGTAAACCCAGCAATTGAGCTTAGTAAAACGCGCTTCCTGCCAAAACGTCTACTTGCCCAACCAGCGGTAGGAAGAGCCACAGCAGATGCTACAATATAAGAGGTTATGACCCAAGCCACTTGATCCTCTGTTGCCGAGAATATTCCCTTCATATAAGGAAGCGCTACCACGACTATAGTCCAATCGATCGAGTACAAAAGCGTAGCTAACATCACAGAGGCCGTGATCAAGCCACGAAAACGTGGAATAGTTTCCGCATCTTGGCTCATTAAATTTTTTGGGCTAAATCACCCTCGGATATTAAGAATCTGGGAAACCATGAATAGTTTTCAAATCTCTGTAGAAGTGGCGGCAACCCTTTTTTTACCCCGGTATCTACGGTGACCGAAACAGTCATTCCCACCCTCAGCTTGGCGTCATGGGCAAGTCTATCAACCTTTATTCTTACAGGTACCCTTTGAACTACCTTAATCCAATTCCCCGTCGCATTTTGCGGTGGTAAAAGCGCAAATTCAGCGCCAGTGGCTTGTGCTATTAACTCAACTTCGCCAGCCCAAACTATATTTGGATAAGTATCAGCTATTACTTTTGCTTTTTGACCATTCTTGATGTGAGTGAGCTGCGTTTCCTTGTAATTTGCTTCCACCCAAATAGGATCGGAGCAGACGATACTAAAAATATCAGCACCACGTTCAACATACTCCCCTACCTGCAACTTCATGTTTACGACAGTCCCATCCACGGATGACAAAACTCGCGTTTCAAGAATATCAATTTCCGCGCGATCGAAAACAGCTTTGGCTTCCAAATACCGAGGATGGACCTCCGGCGGCAGGGCCGGATCTCCATTAAGACTTGCGAGTACCTTATTACTTTTTTCACGCAACGCCTTCAGCCTAGTTCTGGCAACGCTTAAGTCATGCTTAGCCTCGTCGAAAACATCAGCCCTTATCATTCCTCTCTCTCTGAGCGACTTTAGCCTCTCTACGTTCCTTTTTAAAAAAAGGACCCGCTCGGTTGCCTCATCTTTCTCAAGAATGGTGCCTCGGTAGTCAGCTTGGAGTGATAAAACTTCTGTTTTCACGACCTCCATTTTAGCCGCTGCTCTGTCTCTACTAAGCTCAAAGCCAAGAGACTCCGTCCGAAAAAGCTCCTCCCCTCTCTTTACCTGCTGGCCGTCGACAACATCAACTCTGAGAACACGACCTGAAATCTCGGGGCTTACGGCTATGATATCAGCTTTTACATACGCGTTTTCAGTTGTGACTAGGCTACCGCTGTTTACATACCACTGTAAGCCTAAAAGAATCGTGCCTAATGGTATGCCCAGCAAAAGAATCCATCTCCACGTCAGGCCAATTAAAACTACGGGCTTACTTCGTGGTGCTTCCATCTATTCCGTGGCCTCGGTCGATTCCGGTTTAAGAAGATTTTTTTTTATTTTAATTAAAATATTTACTAACTCTTCGCGATCTCTTTTGGGTATTTCTGTCAAAGCGTCGGATCGGGTCTCCCGGGCAATTTTCCTCATTGTTCTAATTGTAGGAGCGACCTCTTCGGTGAGAAAAATTCGTTTTGCTCGTCTGTCATTTGCGTCTGCAACTCTTTTTACCCACCCCTTATTTTCCAACCTGTCTATGAGGCGACCCAAAGTTGGTCTCTCGACTTCCAAAAATTGCGCTAATTCTGCCTGATTAACTCCATTGTGCTGGAAAAGATTATTCAAAACCCACCATTGAGAGCGAGTTAATCCAACCTCCTTCATCCTTCGATCAAAAGCTGTTCTCAATAGACGAGCTACGTCGTGGACCAAAAAGCCAAAGTTTCTTTCTATATCTTCTTTAACCATGAGCTAAGTTATTATTGTCTAGCTTACTATATTAACTGATTTCCAAATAATCAGCAATTGTTTGGTCATTGCGCTAACATAAAAAATTCCAAACAACAGGAAAAAATTATGAAAATAACAAGTGTTCAAACCATAACGCTGGAGGCATATCCAAATGTTCTGTGGGTACAGATTCAAACAGATGAGGGTCTTGTGGGTCTGGGAGAAACATTTTATGCGGTCGCACCTGTAATCTCACACATACACCAGACCTGCGCACCCTACTTATTGGGTAAAAATCCCCTTGATATTGAGGCACACAACCATCACTTTCTAAATACCTACCTCGGTTTCAATAGTGTGGGAGTGGAGATGCGAGCTGCATCAGCGATCGACATAGCACTCTGGGATCTATTCGGCAAAGCAACTGGCCAACCGATATTTCAATTACTCGGAGGGAAAAGCAGAGACAGTTTGCGTGTATACAACACGTGTGCAGGGTACGAATACATTAGAAAGAGGCCAACTCAAGATACAAAAAACTTTGGCCTGCCGTCACGCAGCTCACGGGGAAAACCATTTGAGGATCTTCTTGGATTCAAAAAAAATGCAGGAGAATTAGCGATTTCTCTTCTAGAGATGGGAATTACCGGAATGAAAATTTGGCCATTTGATGAGGCGGCGGAAAAAACTAATGGAACTTACATCTCCAAGGAGGACCTAAATTCGGCACTTGTACCGTTTAAAAAAATTCGCGACACTGTGGGTACGAGAATGGATATCCATGTTGAATTTCATTCACTATGGCAACTACCTGTTGCTATTCAAATAGCTGAAGCGGTAAAAGATTTTGATCCATTCTGGTACGAAGATCCTATCAAAATGAATAATCTTGATGCTCTTGCAAACTATGCGAGCAGAACAAATGTATTGGTCACCGCCTCTGAAACCCTTGGTACCCGTTGGGGCTTCCGAGAGCTTTTTAACAAAAACGCTGTTTCAATATGTATGTTGGATGTTGGATGGACTGGAGGGTTATCTGAGTCAAAAAAAATTGCTAATTTAGCAGAATGTCACTCTTTACCAATTGCCCCACATGATTGCACTGGGCCAGTTCTTCTTACCGCATCGGTCCACTTAGGTCTACATGCTCCTAACACGATGGTGCAGGAAATCGTGCGCGCGTTTTACTATGATTGGTATAGAGAGCTGGTGACCGAGCTACCTCCACTGGAAAATGGATTTATCTCCGCTCCCAAGGGACCCGGATTGGGCATTGAGCTCCAGTCAGGGGTAGTGAAAAGGAAAGATGCAATCGTTGAAACCACCAAAAATTGACTAAATTTTTTTCATCCCCCAATTAACATCGTCTTGATAAGGAGGCCAAATAAACGATCAAATTAAACCTCTTTTACTCAAATTACTCATCAAATCACCAACCCCAAAGGTCCACGGTGCTATTTTTTCACACAGATTCACCCTATTAGTTAGAGTACCCAGTTTCTGACAGGATATTGAAACAATATCTCCCACTTTGTGGGTAAAGCCCTTTCCTATTTCATTACGATCGCTTGTGGGTGCGAATTGAGTTCCCAAAAAAAGTAAGATACCGTCGGGATATTGATTTGTTCGGTTGATCGCCTGCCTAACCAACTCGGCGGGATCTCGACTAATTTGAGCGAAGTCACTTGTGCCAGATAAATCGTATCGATCTTGGCCATGCACAGTTATCTCAAGCTTGGTTCGATATGCGTCACTAATGGTATAGCTTTCATCAAGTAGCCTAATTAGAGGGCCAATCGAGCAACTTGCGTTATTATCCTTTGCTTTCCCTAGAAGTAAAGCACTCCTTCCCTCAAAATCTCTTAGATTAACGTCATTACCTATTGTTGTTCCGATAATGGTACCAGCCCTGTTGAGAACCAGGACGAGCTCTGGCTCTGGATTATTCCATCGAGAATCGGACCTAATACCAATCTCAGAGCCAGTTCCAACAGAGGCCATGGGCTGAGCCTTGTTGAATACCTCAGCGTATGGACCAATGCCCACCTCAAGGTACTGAGACCATAATCCCCTTTTTATCAGCGAATCTTTCAGCCTTTCGGAAGACAGTGAACCAGGGCGTATAGTGGACAAGGTTTCGCCAACCTCTTCCATAATTGAGCCTCTGAGATCACCCGCTTTACTGGATCTTCCTCTAGCAAACTCATCAATGACCCTCTCAAGCATACTGCTAACAAAAGTCACGCCGCATGCCCTAATAGCCTGAAGATCACAGGGCGAAAGCAGTAAGGGTCGGGCCAAATTTCTTAAATCAGGATGACAATTCATCATCACATCTTCAAGCGGCCCTAAACAATCAACCCATTTTGAGCGATAAAACTTTAGAATAAAATCTAATGGATGAGCCTGATTTAAAAGTTGGCTGGAAGTCGCCGTTAACTTTGAAAAGTCATATATATCACCAGCAATAATGGCAACGGGACTCGGCCCTTTTTGCTCAGGCACCCATATTCTTCCAACGAAAACACCCTCTGCCTCATAGATGGCGATGCTATTCTCTAATTTTTTTGCCAAAATATCTTTTTTCATAAGATGCTCCTTTGGGTTTCTACCTTGTCGCCAGTGTCACCAATCAATACTCAAAATGCAATAGCATAATAGAGGATCCACCAATAAACGATTGCAAGAAACATAAAAGCTATCTAATAATCAATTGAATTCACCAATACCAAGCCCATTGATCGTCTGTGGAGGTAAATACCGTGCCTACCAAATAGACATTGAACACTATAGTAAACCAGAGTACTTTTAGTCTTCAAATCAACCAAATCTGGTGTAATCACAAAAAAATCTGATTTGTCATATTCCGAAGCAAAAGTATCAAACAAGCACAATCTTCTTAATTTCTATGAGCAACCTTTTGGTTTTTTCCGCTGTAACTGTAATAATCAGGAGGTTTTAAAAAATAAAAACGAATATGAAATCAATAAATAAGCTACACTAAACCATTAAATAAAATCTAGAAACATGAAAAAAGACAACATATATAACGTGAACATTTCGTCCCAAAATGTGCTGGCGACACCTCATGTCGTAAAATACATGATTCCAGCTAGCAAAAGAGCCATTGAAACTGTTGTTGCCAGCCGAAAGACACTCGAGAGAATTCTTGATAGAAAAGATAAAAGACTTATGGTGGTTGTTGGACCCTGCTCCATTCACGACCCCGAGGCGGCAATAGACTATGCGCGTAGATTGAAACGCTTAGCATCAATCATTCAAGACAAAATATTTTTAGTTATGAGAGTCTATTTTGAAAAACCAAGAACCACCACCGGATGGAAAGGTTTGATCAATGATCCCTACCTAGATGACTCATTCAACGTCGAGCAAGGTATTAAAATCGGCAGAAAATTATTGATAGATATTAACGAGATGGGAATGCCGGCTGGAACCGAAGCGTTGGACCCAATCAGTCCCCAGTACCTTGGAGATCTCATCAGTTGGAGTGCGATCGGCGCACGAACAACCGAGTCGCAAACCCACAGAGAGATGGCTAGTGGATTATCAACCCCGGTGGGTTTCAAAAACGGAACCGATGGAAGCCTGTCGACCGCTATCAACGCCCTCCTCTCGGTATCGAAACCGCATAACTTTTTAGGTATAAACCAAGATGGGCAAATAGCTGTAACCAAAACCAAAGGTAATGCATATGGCCATGTCGTGTTACGAGGTGGTATTTCAGGGCCAAACTACGATAGAGAAACTATTGAAGGAGCTGCACGCCAATTGATCTCCAGTCAGCTTCATCCAAATTTAATGATAGATTGTAGTCACGCAAACTCTGAGAAGAAGCCTGAGAATCAGCCACGAGTTCTAGATGACTGTATTAAACAAATCACACAAGGCAACAAATCAATCATAGGTTTTATGCTTGAGAGTAACATTAATTCAGGCAATCAAATCATTCCGGCACGTATAAAAGATTTAAAATATGGGGTATCTGTAACCGACGGTTGCATAAGCTGGGAGACCACAGAAACAATATTAAAAAAAGCCGCTAAAAACCTACCATGATTTTAAAAAAACTATCGAGAAATTTGATTTATTCCGTTTTCTCCTGCATGTCTTTCGAGTTGGGAAAATACCAACGCTATAACCGAAAATTCTAGTGGCATAGTAACCCAAGGTAGCACCACAGATATTACCGCTAGGCCTTGAACGTTCGAACTAAAGGCAAACAGAACAGCTAGGATAGCCGGAGTTCCAATGCACAGGATAAGAATTCCAAGAACGTTGTTTTGGGATAAACCCCAAGCACCTCTGAGGGCATCAGGAATACTGATTTCTCTGATCGAAATGAGTGGGAAAGCCAACAACACCCGACTGGCTAGATACGCTCCTGGAATAAAAAAAAGACTCGCAAAGAAAGGCCCGCCAATATTGTCCCTGTTCAGCATAAAGGATCCTATAATAAGACCAGCAAGTAGGGTTAAAAACCCAAAACCAAAACTAATTATGACCATGGTCACCAAAAATCGAGATTCTCTTCTGGTCCAAGATATTGGGGCAACTTTATTTTCACTAGCTGGATCGAGAAAAATATTATAACTCCTGACAGCTAGAATAATGGTGAGCAAAAACACAGCGACGGTAATTCCAAATTGAAGAAAATTTTGGGAAGATTCGGTAACAGCAAAATGCTGATAAACAGATAAAAATATTCCGATTCCTGCAGGCATCCACAATCTTTCAAAAAGGCTATGACGCCTCTCCAACACTAACACAAATGCCCCTACTAAAACTTTTATGACTGGCAACCTCATCTTTGATCTCAAGTTAATTGCTGAATCAGTCGTGCTTCAGAACGATTGTTTTTGTAGCGCAAAATTCATATAAAGCCTCGAAACCTTTCTCCCTTCCATGGCCACTTTTTTTTACCCCTCCGAACGGTAATTCGATACCACCTCCAGCGCCATAGGCGTTCAAATAAATTTGTCCTGCTTTTACCGCTTTAGCCATCCTAACTTGCTTGGCCCCGTCTTTTGTCCAAACTCCTGTAACTAACCCGTACTCAGTGTTGTTGGCTAAATTTACAGCATCGGACTCGTCCTCAAATGGTATGGCGGACAAAACAGGACCAAAAACCTCATCGCATGCCAATTCATTATCACGTGGAACCTGAGAAAATAAAGTAGGCTTTACATAAAAACCACCGGGGGGCAGTTGGTCAGAAAACTCGCCTTGGGCTGCTATGTCAACCCCAGCCTCTACCGCTCTTTGTAAAAAACCCTCGACCCGTGTTTTTTGAACCTGAGAAATGAGTGGTCCGCAGTCTAAATCCATGGTGTGAGTCCCAACCTTTAGATTATTAAATTTCTCTGCTATACGCTCCATGTACTGGTCATACACCGAGCTCTGAATCATCAATCTAGAACCCGCAGAACAAGTTTGCCCGCCATTTTGAACAATTGCATTGACAACCACCGGTACCGCACTATCAATGTCAGCATCATCAAAAATAATTTGAGGAGATTTTCCTCCTAATTCTAAAACACAACCTATGTGATTTTGAGCTGCTGAGCTCTGCACTAGCGCACCTACCTCAGGAGAGCCAGTGAAAGATAAAAAATCAATATCTGGATGCTTACTCAAACTAGAGCCCGCTTCCTCACCTAGACCCGTTACAACATTTACCGAACCCTCAGGAAACCCAACTTCCATTGCTAAGAATGAGAGCTTTAAAGATGTCATACATGCATCTTCAGCCGGCTTGAGAACTACAGCATTACCCATAGCAAGGGCGGGCGCAAGACTCCTCCCATACATTTGTGCTGGATAGTTCCACGGAATGATATGCCCTGTCACGCCGTGCGGCTCTCTCAAGATAGATACCAAATAGCCGTTTAGGAAAGGAACGGTGTCACCGTGAACTTTGTCAGCCGCACCTCCATAATACTCAAAATAGCGGGCAGTTGCGGTTATATCAGCTTTAGCTTGTTTTAAAGGCTTACCAGTGTCTTGAGCCTCTAGGTGGGCAAGTTCTTCAAAATTATCCATCACCTTTATCGCCATCTTGGAGAGTAAGCGTCCTCTTTCTACCGCGGCAAGCTTACCCCAAGACCCCCTATCGACAGCTTCTCTGGCTGCTGCTACAGCCTTATTAACCTCATTCTCTTTACCTCTTGCAATCTTAGCAAAAATCTCTCCATCACTTGGACTAACCACATCAACAGTCTCGCCATCCTCTGAAGCCACCCATTTTCCATTTATCAAATGTCTCTGCTCGATCATCCTGTACCTCCTATTTACGCATGGTAACAATTGTAATGTTACGTGAATTCATGTTTTATTTTCAATCAACCTCAAAATGTTCTAGTTACAACTAAAATACTCAACGAGCGCATCTTGCACTAGCCAAAAAGCAAGCTCATTCAGTCTTTGAGGATTTTTTTCTAAGTATGTAACAACTACCTCCGTGAGCTCTGCCACAGCCACATCGGGTGAAATACAAAGACCACCTAAAGAGTTTCCCCTTAACCTTCCCTGCATTAAACGCTTGGCATAACCTTTTACAAATACAGCCCCTCTTCCGCATCGATAACCGCTGGGATCCTCTGAGCAAAAGGAAAAATCCTCCACTAAAATTTTACCTGTATATACGTCGTCGCCTGCTACGTTTCTAACCAGTAAAAAAGGTAAAAATAATAGGAGATAAATTACAACTTTTTTTTTCATTTGCATAAGTAATCTCAACTCTTTGAAAATAGTACCCAAAAATATCCCGGCAATTGTAACAGCAAAAAAAGTAAGAAGGCATTGGCATATCCCACCGGCTCATACCCTTGGAGACTCGGGCTATACCAAAAATTTACTATAATTCCAAAACCCCATTGTATTGCAAATGCAGCTAAAAAAACTAGAAGATTTAGGGCAGTATTGACTCTGCCACCAAATTCCTCGGGAAAACCTCTAGATAAAATTACATACGAGAGACTTCCAACGGTGCCAAAAAAACCATAAGTGGCAATAATCACCGGTAAAAAAATGGTAGTGTTTGTTACCATAAGCCATTGGACACAGAGAAATACTCCGGCCCCATACTTAAAGATCGTTAAGGGCTCGACCCCCCTGCCGAGTAATTTTGTTGATAGAACTCCCCAAAACAAGAATCCAAGCATTGTAGCGCATCCTAAAAGCATCAATAAGCCACCTGCTTCCGATTGCTCAACCGATGCTACATCATTTAACCAAGGACCAGCCCAAAGCGTTTGTACCGCCATATTTGTTGCACTTAGAATAGTCGATGCTGTCGCCACCTTCCAAAAAAAACTTGACGAGAAAATTATTATTAATCCCCTCAATTGACCTCTAAAAGTCTCTCTCGACCCAGCTTTTTTAATTTCGGGTACTAGAATTAAAATAAAAATAGCTACAAAAAGAGTTAAAAATGCTGACATGTAAAAAATTACCCGCCAATTAAAAAAGACCAGTAATTCGAGTATTGGAATAGTCGCAGAAATTGCACCTAATCCCCCAAAAAAAAATACCACGCCGTTTAAACTAGGAAGCCATTGCTTCGGGAACCAAAGTGAAAATACTTTAAAACTGGACATTAAAGCTGCCGCAAATCCAACACCGATCACAGCACGAGATATCAAAAGTTGTTGGAAGGTTTGTGAGCTTGCAATCCCTATTGCTCCCATGGATGCGAAAAGTAGAAATAAAAAATTAGTGCGACGAGGTCCAATTTGGTCTAGAAGGATACCCAAAGGTATTTGAATCACGGCGAAAGTTAAAAAGAATACGGATGTAAGTAATCCTAGATCACCGGCCGATAAATTAAATTCAGATGTCAGATTTGGTGCGAGGACAGCGTTTACGCTTCGAAAAAGATAGGATAAATAGTAACCGGCTGAAAAGGGCAAACAGATTCTGAGCAATAATGAGTATTGTAGCTTGACCGCCATCACAATGGAATTAACCTTTAGAACCGTTCACTTCAATTGTGCTTAACAACGAATTAACAATAAAATTACAAATAGAAATTATGATAGAAGCCTGCAAGCCCACCCAAAACCCGGAAACGCTAAATCCATCAACTAACCACCCGATGGACATTAGCATCAATCCATTTATCACCAGAATAGATAGGCCTAAAGAAAATATCGTGAGAGGCAGAGTCAGTACTATTAAAGTTGGCTTAATAAAAATATTTACCAAACCAACCAAAGCTCCTGATAAAAACAATGACCTT
>MDTD01069098.1_pt1 | contig 12962 bp, 8 predicted proteins | sample 811221 | NCBI WGS metagenome assembly MDTD01 (sample SAMN05326646, study PRJNA326480) | marine metagenome | isolation source: seawater | place: Pacific Ocean: South West | collected 2011 | reverse complement strand
GAAATAAAGGAAAAATATCCGACCGTGGAATAAGAACACCTACTTTAATATCCATATATACTATTAAAAAAAAATAAAAAAAGCCTAAACTATTAATAGTTTAGGCTGAAATATTACAATTTTCCATTTGGTAATGCAACCAATACAAATAATTTTAATTTCTTGACGGGAAAATACCTTCGGTACAAATAATAAAGTTAACCACCTGATATGGGCTTAGAATTTCAATTGGCTGTGAGCCTCCATTGGTTGCTAAACTCATTCCTGAAAAACTAGTTGCTACCACTGGAGCACCAAAGTTAGCATCACCCGGTGTAGCATAAATATTTTCTTCAGCTACACAAAAACTAGCATTAGCTGGCGTAGCCGCATCAGGATCGCTACTAGATGCCATAATGTTTGCAGTAACAGAAATAGAGCCTGTAATAGGGTGTGAGTGTACAGGCATTTTTGAAGTTGTAACAACAGTAGTTTCTGCTCCACCTTTTTCACCTAAATAATAGGTGCTAAGCCCCGGGCCAGCCCCATTATGTACAGCTCTTCTTCCCCTAAAATCAGGCAAACCAAAAGTTTGTACTCCATTACCACCATAAGTGGTACCTAATAAAGCAAAAAGGGCGTCGTTTTGACTTATAGATAGAAGTTGGCCTTGACAAAGAGCCCAACCTCTTGGGGCAAAATTGCCACCAAACATTCGTATTTCAGCTAAATATTGATTCATAATAGTGGGATAAAAATTTAAGCAATTGTTTTAATTAATTCCTACTTGGAAAAATACCATACATGCAAATAATATAATTTACAACCTCAAAGGGTGATAAATGGTATAACGGTTGCGACCCGCCGTTGTTTGCACCTATAAAATTTGTTGCTGCAGGCACTTCCACAGAGGCCACAGGAACATCAGGAGCAGCTGTAGTATAAGGGGGTGTAATTTCTGACGGTACAGCAGGGTATTGATCGGTTGCTTCAGTTACATTACCGGCTCCAGTATTACAGCGAGGTGCAATTGCCACAGTTGGCAAACCTGTTAATGTATGGCTATGTTGAGGCAAGTTGCTTGCTGTTAGTATAGTATATTCTGAACCAGCCTTTCCTGCCAAAGGATAATTAAGTGTACCCGGGTTACTTCCAGGGCTAACTGCACTACGCCCGCGCATATCAGGTAGTGCAAACGTTGTTCTACAGTCGCCACCATAAGTACAACCTAAAATTGCAAATAGGGCTTGATTTGAATTTATTGCAATTAACTGACCGCTGCAGTAAGCCCAGTTTTTTGGACTAAAATTTGCCGCAAACATGCGGATTTCGCCTATAGTTCCTTCCATTTCTTTGTCTATTTAAATAATTGATAAAATTAATTGCGTGAAGGGAACACGCCATACATACAAATGATATAATACACTGCCAAAGTAGGGTTAAGTGTTGAAAAAGGCACACCGCCACCTGCATTTGCAACAGTTAGTCCACCTGGGAAACTTACTGCTGTATCGTAAGGATGCATCACATCATTACCCGAAGGTGAGCTTGTGTATAAACTTGCCGTTTCTGTTGTCCCTGCAAACAACTTATCACCGGGTTCTGGTGTAGAAGCATCAGAACTAGATGCAAGCGCAACTGCAGCTGTATTAACAGAGCCTGAAACAAAGTGATTGTGAATTGGCATTGTACTGGTGGTTAATGTAACTGTTGATGCTCCACCAACTTCTCCAAGCTCATAGCCACTTAGCCCTGGCCCCTGACCAAAGCCTACTGCTGCTCTACCCATCAAATTGGGCAAGCCAAAAGTAGTAGTTCCATTACCTCCATACCTGGTGCCTAAAATAGAAAACAGAGCTGTATTTGAACTGATTGGCAAAAGCTGCCCCTCGCAAAAAGCCCAAGCTTTTGGGGAAAAGTTACCCCCAAACATTCGTATTTCTCCAATAAATCCTTCCATAATTAATAGTATGTTTATTTTTTGCGAAAGCAATTTAAAAATTTATTTTTCAGATACAAGATTATTTTAGCATTAATTTTATTAATTGTTATGAAAGCACTGTTTTTACTACTTTTACAGCATTTATGATTAGTTATATGTACACCAAACACTTAACACAACTAATAGTTGTATTACATTAATTTAACAACCAATAGTTGTATGATAGTGAATTAACCCCCGTTAAATAACCCAATAAGTGTCTAAAAAGAATACATATATATTAGGTATTAACCTATCGCACGATGGTAGTGCATGCCTACTAAAAAATGGCCAAATAGCTGTTGCAATTGAAAAAGAAAGGCTTACACGAATAAAGCACGATGGAGGTAACGATAAACTGGCTGTAGAGTACTGCCTTCAGTCAGAAGGTATAACACTAAACGATGTTGACCTTGTTGTACAAAACGCCAATTTTGAGAAAGAAACTATTGCTATTGACAGTTATATGGGCAAAAGAGCTTTTGCAGCAAACAATACTATTCCCGTTGTTACCATATCTCACCATTTAGCCCACGCATATAGTGCAATAGGCACTAGCACTTTCGATACCTGTAATGTAATGGTGATTGATGGCGCAGGAAGCCCAATAAAACAATGCGACGACCTAAAAGGTGCTACAATACCAAATTTTGATGAGGTAAAGAATACCCCACAAAATTTTTGGTGCGAAAAACTTAGCCTATATAATTATAGCAACAAAAAGCTTACGCCTATATATAAAGACTTTTCTCCTTTTAGACACATGCAGCCTGATAAACCTTTGCAAATGCCTACAATAATGCACTCAATTGGCGGTGTATACCAAGCCGTTAGCCAATATTGTTTTGGCAGTGTTGATGATACAGGCAAGCTAATGGGACTTTCGCCCTACGGAATAGAGGGTGCATATAAACAACCTATTTTTGATTTGAAAGACGGCCGTCTGTTTAATACTTTTGATTGGATGGATGGACTGTTAAGCCCGTCAAACTCGTACCTAGATTTTAAAGCACGCTTTCAGTACTATGCCAATATTGCCCGTTGGGTGCAAGATGAAACCGAAAGGGCTTTGCTGTATATTTTTAACTACCATCAAAAAAAACACCCGCAAGACAATTGGTGCTATGCAGGTGGTGTGGCACTTAATGCTGTTGCCAACCAGCGTATTTGGGCAGAAACCACCATAAAAAACCTTTACATACAACCCGCTGCGGCTGATAATGGCATTGCCATTGGCTGCGCCTACTATGGCTGGTTAGAAATTTTGAAACGTGAAAAGGTGAGCCATAACGGAAGCTCAAACTTTGGGAGGCTCTACCCCACCCCAATAATAAATGACAGTAAAAAAGCCATAACACAAAGTGAAAATGAAAACATAGAAAGCATTGCCCAACTACTTGCTGACGGCAAGGTTATAGGTTGGTTTAGTGGAGGCAGTGAGTTTGGTCCCCGTGCTTTAGGTTTTCGCAGCATACTTGCACACCCTGAAAAAGAAGGCCTACGCGACTATATTAACAGAGAAATAAAAAACCGCGAAGACTTTCGCCCCTTTGCACCCGCTGTTCTTAGAGAAGATGTTACAAAATATTTTAAATACGATTGGGATTCGCCGTATATGGTATTGGTAAACCCTGTAAAAAAAGAGTGGATGCACAAACTTAGTAATGTGGTACACTTAAACGGTACTGCACGTGTGCAAACTGTAACACAGCAAAATAATCCTGCTTTCTATAACTTGCTATTAGCTTTTAAAAATATAACAGGTTTATCGCTGCTGCTTAATACATCGTTCAACAGTAGAGGTATGCCTATTGTTGAGACTCCCCAACAAGCGTACGATTTTTTTATACAATCGCCCTTAGATGCATTACTAATTAACAATACACTTTATTGCAAAACAACTAATGAAAAAACAGCCACAGTTTAATAACGCTACTACCCAAATCATCAGTACTTTTTTATGGCAAATAGGTATACCTGTGTATAGTGCTGAGATAACTACTGAAACTTTTTTACCCGGAATACGAATTGTTGAGGGTGAAATTTTAGTGGACGAAGAAAAAATGCTTTCGCCGGGTGATATTCTTCATGAAGCGGGACACTTGGCCATACTTTCACCCGAAATAAGAAAAAGCCTTACGGATACGGTAGTACACAATGAAGCTAGCCAAGCAAGTGAAGAAATGGCTGCTATAGCATGGAGTTGGGCGGCAATGAAACATTTAAAAATAGCCCCTGAAGTGGTTTTTCATCCTGAAGGGTATAAAGGAGGATCGGACAGTATTATAGAAAACTTTGAGCAAGAACGGTATTTTGGCGTGCCGATATTGGCCTATAAAGGCTTATGTTTTGATACCTCACCGCGAGATACAGGCACCACTACTTCCTACCCTAAAATGAACAAATGGATTGTTGAATAAAAAATATAAGTAAATGCAAAATACCCATACACCCTTAACCAACCATACGGGAATATACTTGCAAGTACCTCAACTACTAAGTAGCGAACAACAAAAGGTAATAGATGACCTGCTTTCGCAATCAGACTTTGTTGATGGTAAAACAACTGCCACAGCGGCGGCTCGTGAAGTGAAAAAGAACACGCAAATTGATGTTACCGACCAAAAAACACTGCCCTATATACAACAACATATTATTGATGCAATAAATCGTAATCCCGATTTTCAGGCAGCAGTAATGCCCCGCCATATATATCCGCCATTGATAAGCAGGTATAGGCAAGGAATGAGCTATGGCAACCATGTTGATAGCCCGTTAATGGGCAGCTATCCCTCTATGCGTGTAGATATTGCTATGACTGTTTTTTTGAGCGACCCTAACACTTATGAGGGTGGTGAACTTGAGGTACAATCGCCTGCGGGTATGCTTACCTACAAGTTAAACAAAGGCGATGCTATTGTATACCCGTGTACACAAGTGCATCAAGTTAAAGAAGTAACCAAAGGCGTGCGTCAAGTTGCCGTTACTTGGATACAAAGCCATGTGCGTGATGCTGCCAAACGCCAATTATTGTTTGAGCTATACAATGTACACAAGGCTATAAGTAAAAGCAGCACCAACTCGGCCGAAGCAAACCAACTACTACAAACCCACAGCAACCTAATGCGTATGTGGGCTGATGCATAATTTTATTATTTATGGAAAAGGCTACTATAAAACTACCACTACAGTTTGATACTGAAAAACTAAAAGCTGATATAAACCAATTTGCCGAAAGCGACTGGATATTACACTACAATAAACGAGATTATGATGGCGATTGGCACATTATAGCTCTTAAAGCTGTTGAAGGGAATAAGTACAAAATATTTTCTCCGTTTGAGGTTGATGAACCCACCTTGTATACAGAGCACATGGCAAAGTGCCCATATATTAAAGAAGTACTTGACACACTGCAATGTGAAACCACAACAGTACGACTGATGCGACTAAAATCGGGAGCGAGAATAAAAGAACATACCGATTATAATTTATCGCTTGATGATAAAGAGCTTCGCTTGCATATACCTATTACTACTAACCCCAAAATGGAGTTTTATTTAGATAAGCAGCGCATTATTTTAAACGAGGGCGAGTGTTGGTACTTAAACTTTAACCTTATACACAGCCTTTATAACGGGGGCGATGAACCCCGTGTGCATTTGGTTATTGATTGTGAGGTGAACGATTGGTTGCTTAATATTTTGAATTAAAGAAACCTAAACATCCTATTTAAAACTTAAAGTGTTATTACTATAAAATATAAAAGCTCCGTTTGGCAACGGAGCTTTTAAACTGTTAGCGCAAGTAAAACCTAATTATTTATTCCGTAGTAATGAAAGTGTGCCCTTGTACACTTTATCACTTTCACCGCGTAAACGGTAGTTTATCACTACAAAATACACCCCTGCGGGGCAATCAACACCGGTACCCATGTGTTTTCCATCCCATTTGGTATCTTTACTTTCAGCTTCATACACCTTTTCTCCCCAACGGTTAAATATTGTTAAGCGGTACTCTTCTTCATTTAGCACGTCAACCTCAAACACATTGTTTAGTGTATCTCCATTACCCGGCGTAAACACATTGGGTGGATCAATTAAAGTAGGATAAAAGTAATTCAAATCGCAAAAGGCTTCCGCTTCGCACCCTTCAGGGCTAATTACTTTTAATTTCACTGTATACTTACCCTGTTTTTCACCATAGTTGTGGCTGCCGTGCGGAAAATCTGGCAAAGTTGCACCATCAACATAGCCATCACCTGCACCAAAATCCCAAAACACTTGCTGTGCATTTACCGATAGGTTTTTAAAATACCTAAAAGGATTATCAGATGTATCACAAACAAAATCGGCTTTCACCTCTCCTACCTGCACTTTTTTTACTGCTGAGGTTGGGCAAGCGGGGTCTCCAAAGTCGGGAAAATAAGTTGGGCGCAACTGCACATACCATGTACCGGGTTTGTTAAAGGTATGCCATTGTTTATCCGCGCCTTCAGCTTTTGTACCTTTAGTGGTATCAGCATTATTTTCCCATATCCATGTAAATCGGCTATATATAGTATCGGATGTACTGGTAAACAATGTAGAATCGCCAACACACAATACAGTATCACCTATGGTAAAACTTGTTTTGCGTGAAGGCAATACCCGCACAATATATTTGCGGTAATTACCTCCTGTTTGGGCGGTATCAGGATACAGTCCATCACATTTACCTCCTCCTAACTTAGTACTATCGTTTTGAAGTAAGAATATCTCAAACACACCTGCCGAATCGTAGGTATGCCTTACATTGCTATCTGCTCTGGTAGTTACAAAATCCCCATCACCAAAAAACCAAGTCCACTCAGCATCATTAGTTGCATTAATACTTGTATTTCGCAACTCAACCGTAAAAGGCACACAACCCACTGAATCGGCGGCAAACTCAAAACGTGGGCGAGGCCCTTCAAGGCTTATGGTTCGTGTTATAGAATCTTTACAACCTAACTGTGTTGTAATTATCAGTTTCACTTCAAAATCTCCAAATGAAGTATATACTTTTGATGGTTTTTTAAGGATAGAAGTACTAGCGTTGCCTTTATTATCACCAAAGTCCCACTCCCAAGATACAATGCCATCACAATTGGTATTATTTATCAACAAGCATGGGTCTAGCATTATTGTACTATCAACAAAATCAACAGTTGGCCTACACTTATCAATTTTACGATCGAAGGTAAAGTTTGCGGCAACTCCTGTAACCGTTATTCTTTTACGGGCAATTTGTTTGCAACCAATGCTATCAGTATACTCCACCTGAACATCATACACACCGGGATCGGAATAACTACGAACAGGGTTTTGCGGCACCGACGAGTTCCACCCCGATCCATCGCCAAAATTCCAGCGTATAGTCTCGTATTGACCCGGATTAGGTTTATCTCTAAAAGCACCATTGGCATCAACCGTAGGGTCAGCCCAATAGTCATGGCGATCTAAAATATAAGGATATGCTAGTGTGGGGACTTCAAGATAATAGCGAGAAGTGTCATCAAAAACTATGGGTTGATTACGACACACTATTGTATCAGACACTAACAAATCGCATAAAAATCCTGTAACGGCAATATTTGCAACTTGAAACGGCGGATTATCGCAGCAGCTTTTACGGTAAACTGTGTGCCCTAATGAATCTATCGGCATCATTTGACAAGGAATAATTGTGTGTGATATTTGATTTCGTTCACTATTGGTATACCTGTGCGAACGCACAATATCAGGTGTTGAATCTCTTGCATCAACAAAAGTAGTGCGCCCCAACACAGGGTCGTATATACGTGTAACCACTGAATCAGTTATAACAGGTGCATTGTTGCCAACTAGTTGGTAGCGTATACGGTAGCTGTATAGTTTATCTCCTTTGTTTATGTACCTAAAAAAACTATCTATTTCCATCACGCCATCGCCCCAATTCCAAATTTCAGCACCAATACTATCGCTAGAATAGGTACTTGTTTTTGTTGTAGGTTGATAGGTAGAGTCTCTTTTCACAAATATTTCTTGTGGCGAGCAGGTACGGCTAAAGGTGTATGTACTATCAGGATTATCTTGGTTAAAAAATTTAAAACTTGGATTAGCTTGTATATAGCGATAAGCATTGTGATACCATTGCTCGTCTATACATGGTTGCCCTGTTGATGGATCAATACCGTTTTGTATGCGTAAACCTATGGTTACCCAACCATCAGGACTGGCTATTTTATTAGGATAAGCCCCGTTGGGTTGGTACTGCCAAAATATACCGCCTACATTTGGTGGTGTACCGTTGTTTGTAGCGGCATTCCAAGGAGTACCCGACCTATTAATAATTGTACCGTTTTGAGGAATCCATTTATTAAAAATATTGGGGGTATTATCTACCCTATCGGCAGTAGAATCAAAATGCACCCAAAACTGCTGCCTATCGCAACTAGGCCCTGTATTGCTAAAATCAAACTCAAACCCGTACACATTTGATGGGCCGTAACAAGGTATTCCAGTCCAACGCAACCCCTTTGCACTGGGTTGAGTTAAAGCCAAAGGTATAGTTGCTATTGATTCGCAAGCTGAATCAGGCATTGCAGGGTCGTTATGACTTGAGGTTAGTGCTCTAATATTAGGATCTTTCTTGCTTGTATCTTTAAGTGTAAAAATTACAGTATAACACTGTTCGAAACCGGGCGAATACCAATGCTTTGGTAGTGAATCTCTATTAAAATTACAGTTATACCATTTTCCATTAGCATCGTAAGTCCAAGCAGGAGCAGGCGAAGTTGGCCAGTGTAAGTTACCATACCGTGCATCTTTGGGATAAATTGGGCGTGAATCAGTAGTACACTGTGGTGCTTGATTGTCAGCAAAATCCCAAAGGCGAAGTGTGTGTGAGTTTTTGGTGTTAAAGTTATCTTTAACTACTATAAACTGACCTTGTTTTACAATATTCCCATCAAACACTAAAGTATCTCCATTAATAGCAATGGTATCACCGCTTGCGCTAATAAATACATTTTTGCCCGTGCGGGTAACTATATTTTTGGCTACACCTGTTTTTAAATCAATTGTATCGTACTCAACATTTAAATGTGTTTTATCAGCAAACTGAAATACTTGTTGGTTGGCTGATACATAGTAAAAATCGTTAAATGGCTCTTCATCGTTAAGGTAGTATTGTGATTGATTGACAAAAAACACGGTATCTTTTATTTTGCATTGATAGCGTTGGCTGGGGGTTACAAAAGTTACACCAGGGTTATTAGCACGGGTTTCTAAAAGTGCTGCTGGGCCTTTTACGTGTACAGGGTACAAAGTATCAAAAGTGCAACCGTTGGTTTCTAAACGAAATGTAACATTATAAGGGCCAATGCCAGTAAAAGTATGGCCAGCTTCCCAATCATCATCATTTTCATTTAAATTGCCCGAAGGAGGATCGTCAAACCTCCACAAAAAAGTAGCTCCTTTTACAGGCAGGTGCTCAAAAATGAAATTCTGATTGTTTAAACATTGTACATCACCATTCTTTACACTAACCCTAAGTTCAGGATTTGTATTACAAGCTGCTTTTTGCACCACTGTATCGTAACACCCGTCGTTTGATTGAACAATAAGCGTGGCATTAAAGCATCCGTTTTTGGTATACGTATGTTTAAACCCCGTCCAATCAGAAGTATTTTTGGCAGTTCCATCACCAAAATCCCAAGTAAAATTCTTAACATCACTTAAAGTAATTAATGATGTATTAGTAAACGTTGCTTCAGTGCTTATACAATCTTTTGGATCGTTAGTAGAAAAATTAGCGCCTATATCGGGTTTAATTTCAATAATATTTTGTTTGCTAATTGAAGAAACACAGCCTTTACTGTCTATCACCTTTAAATCATTATCGTACTTTCCGCCCGTTTTGGCCACCGTCATGTGGTGTGGCCCCAGTGTTTTAGGAATTGGATTTGGAATACTATCCCTTAAGGGGTATTTATCGCCAAATACATTCTCGAGAAATACAATAGGATTACCACTAGGTGTAGTAGTTAGATTTTCAAAACTAAAGCTATTGCCTTTATAGCATTGCACAGCCGAAGACAGCAACCGAAAATCGGCAATAGGGTTAGCATGAATAGTAATTTTTGTTTCTGCCGAACAAGTAACCAAGCCTCCTTTATACACCTTTACTTCAATAGTAATAGGTATGGCAGGCGAACTGCCGCCCGTAGGTTTATTCCATACATTGGTTACTGAAACTCCTGTCGACTTTCCATCCAAACCATTATTAAAAACCCACACTATTGAATCGTAAGGGGCTGAAACCGGTGCACCTGAAACAGTAAAATTTTCTGACACACCAACACAACCGTCGGGTTTAGATGTAATAACACATTGCGCTTCTACAATTTGTGTTGCAAAAAGGGCAAAGAATAACCCTGCCACAATACGGCGTATTAAAAAAATAAATCTTATCATAACTTATAGGTATTTAGACAAATGAAGAGCTAATATTTCACTAGAAATATTACTGTGTACTATCAGTGTACAATAAATAGATGCCTCATGTATACAAAGAGTTGCAGCAAACTAAACAATTATACAAAACCACATAATATACATACAAGAACTAATTATATATAAATAACCGAATATTTATATATAATTAGAAAACATTAAGCAATATTTTTAATAAATTTTCGTTGCACAAATCATCAACTAACAAGTGCCGGCTAAACTACAATTAGTTTTAACCTCAATTTACTGTAAGTAGGGAGAGTTCTCTAAAAAGACTTTGAAGCGCTTAAAAAGCCTAAAAATACATTCTACAATCATTCTTATAATAGGCAGTGTAACCAACTATGGTTGCCGTATTTCTACTGACGTTTATCACTTCCCTAAATAAAATAAAAAGCCCTTGCACTATTATGTGCAAGGGCTTTAAATATTAATTACTGTGATGTAACTATTGACGTTTAAGCGTTAGCGTACCACGATAAGTTTGATCAGACTTACCACGTAATCTGTAGTTAATTACTACAAAATATACACCTGCTGGGCAATCTCCGCCTGATCCCATGTGTTTACCATCCCACTTGGTATTTTTATCATCGGCTTCAAATACTTTTTCACCCCAACGGTTAAATATAGCAACATTGTATTCTTCTTCGTTTTCAACATCAACCTCAAACAAATCATTCAAACTATTTTCATCACCAGGAGTGAAAATATTTGGTGGGTCGAAGGTGGTTTTAAATTGGTAGTCAAGGGTACATTGTGTTTCAGCTTCGCAACCCTCTGGGCTGATTACTTTAAGCTTAACAGTGTAGCTACCTTGTTTTTCACCATAGTTATGTGTACCATCAGGGAAGAAAGGCAGTGTACTACCATCTACATATCCATCGCCTGTACCAAAATCCCAGAATACTTGCTGTGCATTTACCGATAGGTTTTTAAAGTACCTATCAGGCCTATTAACTGTATCACACAAGAAATCAGCTTTAACCTCAGCCACAGTTATTTTTCTAACTGCTGATGTAGGGCAAGCAGGCTCACCCGGAGCTGGAATATAACTTGGTCTTAATTGAATATAGAATGTACCAGCTTTATTATATTGATGGTATTGTTGTCTTCCTCCGTTTAAAGTATCCAATATAGTTGTATCACCATCACCCCATATCCACCTATAAGTACTATAAATCCCATCAGCTGTACTGGTAAACTGTGTTGAATCACCAACACAAAGTACAGTATCAGAAATATTAAAGCCTGTTTTACGTGAAGGCAGTACCCTTACTATAAACTTACGATATGTACCAAGTGTAAGTGCAGTATCGGGGAAAGTAGCAAAACAGTTAACTCCACCACCCAGCGGGGTAATGTCTTCTTGTAATAAGAATATCTCAAATACACCTGCTGAATCGTAAGTGTGAGTAACATTACTATCAGTAAAAGTATTAACACTCTTACCATCACCAAAGTTCCATGTCCATTTAGCAGAAGAAGTTGGGTTAATACTAGTATTCCTCAACTCAACTGTAAAAGGAACACAACCTACTGAATCAGCCGCAAATTCAAAACGAGGACGAGGGCCTTCTAATGAAATAGTACGTTTTATAGAATCAATACATCCCAATCGGGTTTGAACTATAAGTACCACATCAAAATCACCAAAAGAGGTATACACTTTTGAAGGATTTTGCAATATAGATACACTTTGATTGTTTGGTTTATTATCACCAAAATCCCAACGCCAGCTTTGTATATCATCACAAGGAACACCTGCACCTACAAGACGGCAAGGATCTAACATTAAAGTTTCATCTGTAAAGTCAACCGTAGGACGACATTGTTGCAATGCTCTATTAAATGTAAAGTTAGCAGAAACACCTGTTACGGTTATTTTCTTAGTCATCACTTGCTTACAAGCAAAACTATCTGTGTATTCAACTTGTACATTATAAATACCCGGATCAGGGAAACTACGTGTTGGATTATCAGGCACTGAAGCATTCCATCCTGAACCATCACCAAAATTCCAACGTAATTTTTCAAAATCTTTTGGAGAAGGGCGTGGACGTGGACGTGGTGTTACACCATCGTTTAAGAACACTTGTTTTGCTTTATCCCAAAAATCGTAAGAATCAATAATATATGGTGCTACCGGTATTGGAAATTCTAAGTAGTAACGTGCTGAATCAAAAAACTGTATAGGTGTATTACGACAAACTATTGAGTCAGTTGAATTTAAATAAGACAAGAAACCTGAAATAGCTATCCTTGTTGTCCCAAAAGGAGGGTTATCACAGCAAACCTTACGATATACCTTAATAAGATTACCCAAATTATCCAAAGAATCAAAAGGTAGTTTCTGACAAGGTACTATTGTGTGCTCAACACGATTCCAAGCCGGTGTTTTAAACCTATGTTCTCTATAAATATCAGGAGTTGAGTCTCTAGCATCAACAAAAGTTGATTTACCTAAAACAGGGTCATATATACGG